>ERZ1029858.20-NODE-20-length-168813-cov-50.076696_pt1 | contig 168813 bp, 140 predicted proteins | sample MGYA00519237_ERZ1029858 | MGnify/ENA primary metagenome ERZ1029858 (study PRJEB33666, sample SAMEA4610919) | skin metagenome | biome: Human-associated habitat; feature: Malodor aspect; material: skin | place: Philippines | collected 2015-08 ...
TTAGCGAGTTTGCGATTTTTAGATTTCGAGATTATGAATTTACCAATTTCTGTAGCTTTATGAGCGTTTTTGGAGTTTGTCTACACTCTCAATCACCCATATCGGGTGATTTTAATTTTCAGAATCTTCGCCAATTATTACTTCATTGTCATTGGCATTTATTTCTTCTTTTAATTTTCTTATCCTACAAGCCTTTATCCTATTATCCTCAATATATAGGATCTTTATTTCATAGCCATTATAAACTAGAGTCTCATTGACTCCTTCTTCTGGGATATATCCTAGGGAGTCTATTATAAAACCACCTAGGGAATCGAAGTTTTCGTTATCCTCATCTATATCTATAGGAATTTTTTCGTTTAAATCTTTAATATTCATTGAAGCTTTTACAACATATACTCCCTTGCGATTTTCTCTAAATTCGCTAGAAAGATTAATCCCCTCATCTAAGTCTCCTACAATTTCTTCTAGGAGGTCATCTATGGTTACTACACCTGCAAAGCCACCGTATTCGTCTATTAAAACTGCCATGTGGATATGTTTTATTTGCATATCGGAAAATAATTTATCTGTTTCAATCTTATCTGGGGCAAAGTATGCAGGTTTTATCAGGCTTTTGACATGGACATTTTTCATCCCAACCCTAGTTGCTTCTAGAAGGTAATCTTTGGTATAAAGAATACCTAGGATATTATCCACTTCGTCTTCATAAACAGGTATACGGGAATGTTTTATCTTTTCAAATTCTTCCAACCAAGTTTTTTCTTCATCATTTACATCTATCATAAAAACATCAGTTCTTGCTGTCATTATTTCTTCAGCAATCAGATCATCAAAACCCATGATAGAGTGGATCATTTTTGATTCCATAGGGCGAATTATCCCTTGGTTTTCTCCAACTTGGACAATGGATTTGATTTGCTCACTGGTTACTGCTTTTTCTATTCCTTTGGCTTCTATACTAAAAATTCCCATCAAGAAATTTGTTACAGCTGTGGTTATAGAAACTAAAGGCTTGGTCAAAAACATTATAAACTTAGTAATAGCTACAGTAGATCTAGTTATCTGCATAGGAAATCTTACGCCAATTCTTTGGGGAATCTTATCTACAAATATAACTTTTATGATTGTGTATATAACTATCACAATAAAGGTCATCCACCCTAAAGAAATTATTCCATTAAAAAAAAATCCATCAGTAGTTAGATCACTTAATCTTTTTGTAAAATAAGCAATTGTTAGAAGGGAAAATATTATATTTACTATGCCAAAAGATTGATTTAACCTATCCTGATCAGATATAATCTTTAGGATAGCCCTTGTTTTTGCATCGTTTTCTTTATCTTCCTCTAATCGCATTGGGTTTAATGTAATTAATCCTGTATGAATAGCTGTAAAAGTACCATTAATTATTAAAAGTAAAATTACAACAAGGCTTGTAATTAAGCTATGGTAGGGCCCTTGGTCCATTTATATCCTCTCCGTTCTTTTCTATCTTAAAATGAGTATATACATTATTTTGGCTATTGTCAAAACAATTTTATAAAAAATAGTTTACCTCTAATTATAAGCTAAGCTCTTTTTATTTTTTAATTTTAATACATACATCAAGGCAAAAATTACTATCACTCCAAAAGATAAAGATATAAGAGCTGAATGAGTAAATCCTGCTATGATATATGCTGCCGCAGATATAGCTGCAACACTCATACCATATGGTAGCTGAGTTTTAACATGGTCAATATGAATACAACCTGCCCCTGTAGATGACATTATAGTTGTATCAGATATAGGAGATAGGTGATCTCCACAAACTGCTCCTGAAAGAGTAGCTGATATTCCTATAAAAAATAATGGATCTGTCGGTTCAAACATAGACACTACTATCGGTATCAAAATTCCAAAAGTTCCCCAGCTTGTTCCTGTGGCAAAGGCAAGAAATATTGCAACTATAAAAATTACAACTGGTAAAAATGAATTTAAGCTTCCTGCCACATTTTCCATAAGTCCACCTACATATTGGGTCGAACCTAATAAATCGTTTGATATATTCTTTAAACTTGTAGCCATTGTTAAAATCAAAATAGCTGATACCATAGAAGAAAATCCTTCTGAAATAGCATCCATTGATTTTTCAAAGCTTATAGATTTTTTCACTACAAAAAATACTATATTTATTATTAGCGCGATAATAGACCCCATGGCAAGAGCTATTGATGAATCTGTATTGGCAAAAGCATTTACAAAATCATGATAATATGGGCTTTTTAAATCGAAAAATCCTCCTACATTAATTAAACTAGTAACACAAGATATAATTAAAATTAACACAGGAAAAACTAAATCAATTATAGACCCATTTAAGTTTTGCTCTAAATAATTTGTAGAAACATCTTCGCTAATACCCAGATATCCCTCCTCCATGGCTCTTTTCTCGTATTTTTTCATTGGACCAAAATCATTATCAAAGGCTATAATATTTACTACGAAAACCAAGGTCAAAAGAGAATAAAAATTAAAGGGAATTGATCTTACAAATAACTCTATACCTGACATATGACTGCTTTCGGCATATCCTGAAACAGCAGCTGCCCATGAAGAAATAGGAGCTATCATGCAAACAGGGGCAGCAGTTGCATCTATTATGTAGGCAAGTTTTGCTCTTGATACCTTATGGGAATCAGTTATAGGCTTCATAACAGATCCACTTGTTAAACAATTGAAATAATCGTCAATAAATAGCATTATACACATACAAAATGTAGCAAGTTGTGAGCCTTTCCTAGTCTTTATTTTTGAATTAGCCCAATCTCCAAAGGCTTTGGATCCTCCTGAATGATTTATAAGCACAACCATTATTCCAAGAACTACTAAGAATATAAAAATTCCTGAACTTCCTGAAATAGAAGTAATAAATCCTTCTTGCACTAAATTATTTAGAAAAACTGCAAAAGATCCTCCTGATGCTAAAATAGCACCTGTAACAATCCCTAAAAATAAAGATGAAAATACTTCTTTAGTAAATAATGCCACAAAAATAGCTACTAAAGGTGGAAAAAGTGACCAAGCACTAGCCTCAGTAGCCTCTCCTGTCATTGCAATATATATAGCAAGCCCTAGAGATAGTAAGGCGACCCCAAGGGCTGGTTTTAATTTTTTGGTATCCATAAAAAACCTCTCTATGAGTTTTAAATATTTATAAGAGTACTATCTTATATAATTAGCAAAAGCTACTGTTTGATTTGCTAAATATATAATCACTTATAATTAAACTCAAATATTTTGACGTATGTTTTACATTATACTTATTTTTTTTATATATAAAAGACATCTAGCATTTAATCATGGAATAAAATTGCTCTAACAATTTTGTAGCTTTTATAATAGGAATTATATAAAAAAAGAAGACCTCCGGTCCTCTTCTTTCATTTCTATTAGCTTTTCTGCATTAAGGGAAATAAGTTCAGTATAAAAAATAACTACGATAGTATCACTACTTTTAAAATAGCTATAGTAATTACATTTTTTATACTAAAATAGGCTTATTACTCCTTAGATAGAGTAGGCCTGCTATCACCTGTTGGCTTTAATCCATCTTGACTTTCTCTAAATCCTGGTTCATCCAAAGTATCTGTTACATCAGGATCTGAGATAATATCTTTTACCTTCATAAGTCTTGCGATAGTTGCTCTTTCGTTTTCTTCTAGTTTTGCTCTAATGTACTTAATAGTTTCTTCCAAGTCTGGGATAGTACGGTATTCTAGAGCATTTACACGTCTACGTGTAGATTCAATTTCATCTGCCATAAGCTGGGTAGTTTTTTCTAGTTCTGCAAGTTTTAAAAGTTTTTCTGTAACTTCATTTAAACCTGCAATTGCTTGGTCAAGGCCTGCTGATGTTTCAGCATAACCGTAAGCATACATGCTTGCATCCTTATTTTCTTCAACCTTAAATTCCATTTGAGGGATTCTAACACTCATGACATTTTTAACACCTATATCAACACCAACTTTTTGTGTAGGAAAGCTCACTGCAGCCTCCATCGATTCTGGGCTCATAAAGGCACTTGCTATAAGAAAGTCAGAAAAAGAATCAGATAGTTCTTTTTCTACTTCTTCTCTTAAAGTTTTATTTTCACGGATTAAAATCATAAATTGACGCATAAGCTCATCTTGCTTGTCTTTTAATAATTTATAACCACGTCTACTAGTGCCTAGCCTTTCTTTTAAGGTGTTAAGATTCATCCTAGTTGGCGTTACTTTTAGTCTTGCCATTTTTATCACCTAATCCATATATTTTTCAATTAGGGCATCATCAATTCTCTTAAGTTCTGATTTTGGAATTAATTTTAGTAATTCCCAACCAAGATTTAAAGTTTCTTCGATAGTTCTATTTGTATAATATCCTTGGTTTATATATCTTTCTTCAAATTGCTTAGCAAATTCAGCAAATGCAAGGTCTGCATCTGAAAGTGCTGAGTCACCTAAGATTTTTTGTAGCTCACGAGCATCAACCCCTGATGCATAAGCTGCATAGATTTGGTTCATAGTACCAGCATGGTCTTCACGAGTTTTGCCCTTACCTATACCCTTATCTTTTAGACGTGATAAGGATGGAAGGATAGAAACTGGTGGTTGAACACCTTGGTTATATAATTCACGGTTAAGGATGATTTGCCCTTCTGTGATGTATCCTGTAAGGTCTGGGATTGGGTGAGTGATATCATCTTCTGGCATTGAAAGAATTGGAATTTGTGTAATAGTTCCTGGTTTGCCACGAAGTTTACCAGCTCTTTCATAGATTGTAGAAAGGTCTGTATATAGATATCCTGGGTAACCACGACGTCCAGGTACCTCTTTACGAGCAGCTGAAACTTCACGTAAAGCTTCTGCGTAGTTAGTCATGTCAGTCATGATAACTAGTACTTGCATATCTTTTTCATATGCTAGGTATTCTGCACAAGTTAAGGCCATTTTTGGTGTAGATAGACGTTCGATTGCTGGGTCATCTGCAAGGTTCATAAATAATACTGAACGATCTAAAGCTCCAGTTTTTCTAAAGTCATCTAAGAAGAATTGCGCTTCTTCAAAAGTAATACCAATAGCTGCAAATACTACCGCGAAACCTTCATCATCATTAAGTACACGTGCTTGACGGGCAATTTGTGCTGCTACTTGGTTGTGTGGCAGACCGTTTCCTGAGAAAATAGGAAGCTTTTGTCCACGTACAAGAGTATTTAGTCCATCAATGGTAGAAATACCTGTTTGGATAAATTCTGATGGATAATCACGGCTTACAGGGTTTATAGCTGTACCGTTTACATCACGTTTTTCTTCTGGAATGATAGCTGGGCCATCATCAATTGGTTCACCAAGTCCGTTAAAGGCACGGCCAACCATATCTTCTGATACGCCAAGTTCTAGTGGACGTCCTAAAAATCTTACAGAAGTAGATTCAAGGTTAATACCTGTTGATCCTTCGAAAAGTTGGACCATAGCACGGCCTTCTTCTATTTCTATAACACGACCGCGGCGGCGTTCGCCAGTTTGCATTTCTATATCTACAAGTTCATCGAAGCTTACACCTTCAACACCTTCAACAAGCATTAGAGGCCCAACAACTTCGGTTACTGTTTTATATTCTTTTAACATTATGCCTCCCTTGATAATTGACTAATTTCATTGTCAATTTCTGCTTTGATGTCTGTAAGTTTTCCTATATCATCTTCGCTTACAAATTTCGCCCTTGTAATTCTTTCATGTACTGGTAGATTTTCTAGTTTTTCAAGTTCAACTCCATTTGATAAAGCTTCTAGGGATCTATCATAGTTATAAAGAATTAAATCAAGCATGATGTTTTGTTTCTTAAGTGAACAGAATGTATCTACATCATGGAAGGCGTTTTGTTGTAAGTAGTCTTCTCTGATTGATTTTGTAACATTTAGTTTTAATTTATCATCATCACTTAGGGCATCACGACCAACTAGTCTAACAACTTCTTGAAGTGATTGCTCTTGAGCTAGTAAGCTCATAGCACGTTTTCTCATAGTTGAGAATTCTTCGTTGATATTTTGGTCAATATATTGGTCCATCTTATCTTGGTATAAAGAATAAGATGATAACCAGTTAATAGCTGGGAAGTGACGTTGGTAAGATAGGTCATAATCTAGTCCCCAGAATACTTTTACTATACGTAAAGTAGCTTGGGTAACTGGCTCTGAAAGGTCCCCACCTGGAGGGCTTACAGCTCCTATAACTGTTAGTGATCCTTCTTCATCTCTATTTCCTAAAACTTCAACTTTACCACTTCTTTCATAAAAGTCTGCAATTCTAGATGCAAGATATGCTGGGAAACCTTCATCCCCTGGCATTTCTTCTAGACGACCAGACATTTCACGAAGGGCCTCTGCCCAACGGCTTGTTGAGTCAGCCATCATCGCTACGTTATAGCCCATATCACGGAAGTATTCTCCAAGGGTAATACCTGTATAAATACTTGCTTCACGAGCTGCTACTGGCATGTTTGATGTATTTGCAATAAGGATTGTTCTCTCCATTATTGATTCGCCTGTTCTAGGGTCTATTAGTTCTGGGAATTCGTTAAGTACGTCAGTCATTTCGTTACCACGTTCCCCACAACCTACATAAACTACCATGTCTGCATCGGCAAATTTTGCTATCTGGTGTTGTACTACTGTTTTTCCAGAACCAAATGGTCCAGGGATAGCAGATGTACCACCTTTTGCAACTGGGAAGAATGTATCAATAACTCTTTGACCTGTAATAAGTGGTTCATTAGGGTCAAGTTTTTTTCTTGATGGACGAGCCTGTCTTACTGGCCATTCTTGAATCATATTGATTTCTTTATCGCCATCTTCTGTTTCAATTACTGCTACAGTTTGATCTACAGTAAATTCGCCAGATTTTATATCTTTAATTCTTCCGCTAGTTCCGTATGGAACCATGATTTTATGTGTAAGTACATGTGTTTCTTCAACTGTACCTAGGACATCCCCAGCAACAACTTCATCGCCTACATTTTTAGTTGGGACAAATTCCCATTTTGTTTCACGATTTAATGGTGGTGCTGTAACTCCTCTTTCTAAGAATGATCCTGCAAGGTCTTCAAGTTTTTCAAGAGGTCTTTGGATACCATCGTACATGTGACGAAGCATACCAGGTCCAAGTTCAACTGATAGAGGATGTCCTGTAGAAACTACTGGGTCTCCAGGTCCTATTCCTGTTGTTTCTTCATAAACCTGAATACTTGCAACATCTCCTCTCATCTCAATTATTTCGCCGATGAGCTTATCTTTTGATACCTCAACCACGTCATAGATATTCGCATCAGATAATCCGCTAGCTTCTATCAATGGTCCTGATACTTTAGTAATTTTACCTTCTTTCAAATTAAGCTCCTTTAATTTAGAATATTGGCTCCAACAGCCTTTTCTACTGATTTGTTTATATCAGCAAGACCTATACCCATTGATCCCTTATTTCCAGGGATTAAAATGATAGCTGGAGTCATTTGATCTCTATATTTATCAATTGTAGATGGAATTTCTTTAGCAAATTTTTCTGTTATAAATATTACACCAACATCTTCTTTGGCTAAATTATTTATAGTATCTGCTGCTTCTTCGCCATCTATAACTGTATATACTTCTACACCGAGTGCCTTAAAGGCAAGAACTGAGTCCTTATCCCCGATTACTGCTACCCTATGCATAAGTCTCACGCAACCTTTCTAATGTAAATTCTTTTGGTAATGAATTTAGTTTTGATACTAGAATGATCCTTAAGTTTTTAATTTCTGCTTCTTTAGAAATGATATAATTCATTAAAACTTCAGGGCCGTAGGTCATAGATTTCGCAAGTCTTGAGTAATCCATTTGGTGGTCATCAATTGCTTTTTCAAGGTCAAGTAAGTTTTGGTCTAAAGATTTATCATCATCTAAAGCTCTTACTAAATATTTATTGATATTTTCATTTGATAGTTTTACCACAATATGGTTTATATCTGCTGGGGCAAGTTCTACTAATCTTTCAGGGTCAATATAACCACCATCGATTAGGGCATCTTTTAAATCACTTGCCTCTGTACCTTGAGCTTTGATACGTAAAAGTGTTTTAACATTGATTAAATCAATACGTTCTTTTGTGTATTTTATAAGCTCTTCTAAGTCTATTTCCTTAGCATCTTTTAAAAGTTTTTCATAATATGACTTATCAAGGCTAATATCTATATCTTTTGGATTGTTAGTTTCCCTAAACTTTGTTAGGGCCTTTTTACCATAATCTACGTAAATATCATTATCATTTACTGATTTATTAAAAGGTTGATATCCTTCGATGTCTAGGCCTTCTAAAAAGCCTACTTCTATATTATCACTTGATAAATGTCTTTTAATATAAGCAAGGTCTATATTTCCTATATCACTATATAAATTTGCATAAGACTCATTTTGGACGATTTCTCTTACTAATACTTTTAGGTTATGAAAATTATATCTTTCTCTAAAATATTGGAGAATATCATCATCTCCTGCAGTCTGTTCTATAAGTTCATAGGAATTTTTTAGCTCTTGATCTAATATTTTTTCATATTCTTCTGGACGTCCTAGCTCTTGAATGGACTCTCTATAAGAAGAATCGTTTAAAGCACCTAGGACTTCACCTACTGAATCATAATCATTTAATCTTTCTAGGTCATTTCTAGTAAGGAGGTTATTTTCGCGTATTCTAGTTGAGATAGATCCACCTATATAGTTATCTCTATTCATAAACCCTCCTTAGTTAAATATTTCATCTGAAATTTGTTTTCTTATATCATCAATATTGTATTTTATTATTGAAGAAAATCTGTTATCATATTCGATTTTGCCAGATTTTACAACAAAACCATCTTCAACTGTTTCATCTGAGACTTTTAGTCCGCCAAAATCTGCATTTTTTAAAGCATCTTTATGGCCATCTGATAAGATAAGTTCTCCATTTGAAACACCAGATTTTTTTAAGGTGCTATCTATAAAAGTTTTATAGGAATTGCTATCTAGATTTTTTAAGTTTTCTAAAAGTGCATCTACTATTTCATCGATTACCTTATTTTTTGCTGCTATTTCTATATCACGAGATTCACGATTTGCTGAAACTTCTTCGTTTTTTATGATGGTTTCTGCTTCTTTTTGGGCTGAAGATAAAATCTCAGCTGCTTTTTTATCTGCTTCGCTTTTTTTCGCATTTACTATTTCATATGCTTTAGCGTTTGCATCATCTAATATATTTTGACTTTCAGTTTTTCCTTCACTAATAATTGATTCTAATATTACTTCAAGATTATTCATAATCTTTTCCTAATATTAAGCGTTTAGTACTAGTAGTAGAGAGATTACAAAGCCTAAGATAGCGTATAACTCAACCATTACTGAGTAAACAACACCTTTAACGAATTCATCTTCGTTTTTAGCAAGGATGTTTACACCGGCAATAGCTACTCTAGCTTGTCTTTGTGCTGATGCATATCCAACAACTGCTACTGGGATAGCTGCCATTAGTAGGTAAAGTCCTTTTTCAAATGTGATTGCATCTCCACCAATGATTTGTTGGTAAATAAAGAATCCAATTACGAATCCGTAAAGACCTTGAGTACCTGGTAAAAGTTGTAGTACAAGTGCTTTACCAAATTTGTCTGGTTCATCTACTGTTAATGCTGCTGTTGCTTCACCTGCCATACCTACACCTTTTGCTGATCCAATTCCACCAAATAATGTTGCAATCGCTGCTGCTAGTACTGCAAAAATTGTTCCACCGTTTTCAATAAAAAATTCACTCATTATTTTTCTCCTTTTCTAATGATATTTACAAAGTTTGTGTCTTCAACCATCTCACGGAACTTAATTCCGCCACCTTCATAGAACTTGTTAAACATTTCTACATAAATTAACCTTAGTGAGTGTACATAAGCTGACAAGTATGAAAGGAACATGTTAAATAGTTGGAACACTATAAATACTATAATTCCTCCAATAAGTCCGCCTATACCACTGCCTGCCATCATTTCTACAATTAAGTTTACAGAATAAGCTACGAATCCACCAGATAAAACTAGGGCCATAAGTCTTAAGAATGATACAAAGTCCCCAATCCATGAGGTGATTCCATATAGTTCATAGGCACCGCTTGCAATTCTAGCTCCCCATGATTTCATAGCACGTCCTGCAAATAAAACTATCATTACCATTCCTGCAATCATAACCCATTTTGCAATTGGGCTTTTTGTAAGGGCAAGAGCTATTGCTCCACCTACTGCCATATACCAGCTAACTACATCAAATACTAAGGCATCTGGATGTCCATCACGAATAGCCATAAATCCTTTTACACCTAGGGCAAAGAATAAACTTACCGCTCCAATGATTATACTTAGTGTTATAAGCTGATTTATATCTTGGGTTGTATCAACCCAACCAAATGGGACATCTATTATTCCGCCAAATACGGATCCGAATATAAATCCAAATACACATGCTGAAATGGATATTCTAAGGAATAGTTTTAAAGTTTGTTCTGTTTCTTTTGGGAAATCTTTTAGTTTTAATGCAAGAAGTATTGCAATAACTCCAAGAAGTCCATAGCCTAAGTCACCTATCATAAAACCTGTAAAGATTGTATAAAAAGGTGCTACGATTGCTGTTGGATCTAGCTCGCTATATTTTGGTAAAGCGTAGGTTGCAACAACATTTTCGTATGGTTCTATTAATTTATTATTTTTTAGAATTATTGGTACATTAGGATCATCCTTCTCTGCTGGTTTTACATCTAAGATGTATTTATCTGCTAAAAGTTGATCTAAGTCTTTTTTAAATTCTGCACTTTTATCACTAGGAACATAGCCTTCAATGATATTCATTTGACGAGTTTTTAGGAAGTTCTCACTTGAGGCTTCTTTTTTTCTGCAGTTGGTAACATAAGATTGATAAATGTAAAGGTCAGGCAAGTATTTTTTAAAGTCAGTTATTTGCTTATCTACCGCCTCAATTTCAGCATTTATTTCATCTTTTTGGTCACTTAAATCGGTTAAGTATGTATTAACTTCATTATCTGCAGCAATTTTTACTCTAGTAAAGCCAAATTCTCTTAAAATTTCAGAAAATTCTTCTGCTTCTTTGTTTGTTGAAATAGCAACTACATAATAATTGCCATCTTTTTCACTTATTTTATACACCAAGGTACCATCTAAGTTTCTTTCTACAAGAGCATTTTGCAAATCTTCATAAAATTTGCCTGATATTGTTCCTGTCTCTAAGAAAAACCTGTCTGATTTATAAAGCTTATCTACATTAACATTTATATCTTGCCACGGAGATAAATCATTATACCTTTGGTTTAGGCTATCCCTACTTTGTACTAGTTTTTCACGTTTGGTAATTAACCCTCTTAATTTCTCATAAATCAAATCAAAAGTGAAGTTTGATCCACGTTTATTGACCTCATCTAAGGATAAGTCACTTACTTTATCATAAACTTCATCTGGTAAATCTTTTGTATAATCTCTTATTACATCAATTGCATAGTTTACCTTATTAAGTGATTCATCGATTTCAGCTAGTCTTTTTGTTTCACGGACTTCAGTTAAGTAATCATCATTTGGTTGTTTTACCAAATCGTTAAAATGTACGTAGTTAAAACCTTGCAAAGTGTCTAACAGAGTTGCCCTATCAGAGTCAAAGCTTAGCAAGTTAAACTTATCCATTTTAACTATTGCCATCTCTTACAATCCTTTCTGTCAAAGTATCGATAATAACTTTAACATTTTTGTTATCGGTGTTTAAAATATTACTTGAAGCTTCGCGTGCTTTTTGCAAGATAGGTTCTTTCTCACTTTGGGCCTTGCGATTTGCTTCATCAATGAGACCGTTTGCTTTAGTATTTGCATCAGAGATTATTCTCTTATACTCACTGTCAGCTTCATCTTTGGCTTGTCTAATGATTTCTTGTGATTTTGCTTTTGCATCACTGACTTCATTAGAAGCAGCCTGTTCAGCCTCTTTGATTTTTAATAAAATATCATCTGCCATTTTTCACCCCCTAATTAACATTACCTCAATTATACCACAAATTTTCGTGTAAAAATAGGGCTAATTAATTATTTATCAATATTTTTTTTGAATTTTTTGTGGCTAGTGTCAGATTATTTATGTGTATAACACACATATGTTTTTAATACCCAATATAATTAACACTTAAAATAATACTAAAAATTATTTATATAAAATTTAAGTAGGCCCAAATTTTCTATTATTTAGGCCCACTTTTTTTACTCATTATTTAATTTTTTGGATTATTCTTGATCTTGTTTCAAAGTCATCTGTACTTCCAGAGATTGAGTTATTTTCTTTGGCAAGCTTTGACATTTGATCTAAGATATCACTTACTTTTTGTACATCACCTGTTTTATTTGATAGCTCATCTATGCCCTCTGCCTTATAATCTTTTAAGCCTTGGGCAAATTCATGGTAACCCGCTTCGTATTTATCGCTACCTGCTTTTAGTTTACCTGTTGATTCATTAAGTTGGTTTAAACCTGTGTTTAATTGCCTTAAGGCATCTGCTAATGGGTTAATAGCTGTTTGATTTATATTACTTAGTTGATTTAAAGACTTAGATTTATTTTTAAATTCTTCTAGGCCATTTGAAAGTTTTTGTGATCCATTAGCTAATTGAGCTGAGTTTTGGTCAAGTTTATTTATAGCACCTGATAATTTTTCGACACCTGCTGTATTTTGGATGGTTCCTTCTTTTAATTTACTTGATCCTGCTTTGATTTGGCTAGTAGCATCATCTAGCATGGCAATGGATTCTTGTAATTTTATTAGGTTTGATTCTGAAAAACCTTTACTAATTTTTTCTACACCTGCTGAAAGACTTGTTGATGCATTTTCTAGCTCATCTTTTGAAGCAGAAAGTTTTGTAGAAATTTCTTTTGAACCTGCATTTGCTTTTTTAATACCAGCTGTAAGCCCTGTCGATGCTTGGCTTAGTTCAGATAAACCTGCTTGCACTCCAGCGCTAACTTGAGCACTTGCTTTTAAATTTTCAGCTTCTGCATATAGACTATTTCTAATTACTGCAAGATTTTCGATTTGTCCACTTAAAGATCCATCTTCGTTATTTGCTTCTAGATTTGCAATTACTGCATCAATAGAGTTTGCTTGGACATAAATATTTTCTAAACTTCCTTGAACATTTATACCATTTGCTGTTTGGCTAAGGCTTGCTATACTTTCATTCATTGTAGCTGATGCATCGGAAAGTTCAGATAAGCCACCATTAAGTTCATTAACACCACTTGCTAGTGGGCTAAGACCTTTTCCTAAATCATCTAAGCCTTTTTGTAATTGGCCTAAAGAATCTGTAAGTGAGCTTGCTTTTTCATCTCCTTTTTGAGAATTCATAGCAGTTTTTTCTTTTAATTCACTAGTTGCTTGATTAAGTTTTGCTAGACCATTATCAAGTTCTGTTGCTCCAGCTTGTAAGCTTTTAGCTCCTTCATTTAGGGTTGGCATATTTTGATTTACTTGATTAACTCCTGCTGTGTATTTATTGATACCAGCATTTAAGTTATTTGATCCATCACTTAATTGATTTACAGCATTGGTCATTACTGAAACTTTGCCTGGAAGATCAGAAAATGCGGCTGAAAGTTTTTCAAAGTTTGCTAGAATTTGGGCTGAACCATCTGATAATTTTCCAGCACCAGCACTCAATTGACTGATACCATCATTTATTTGATGACTTCCATTTGCCAGCTCATCTGAAGCATCAACTAGTTTTGCCATATTATTTTCTAGTTTATCAATGCCGTCATTTAGATCATCTAGAGAAGCTAAATTAGCATCTTCTTGGAAAAACTCGTTAGATATTAGAGTGTAAATTTCAGTTGGTTTATAGTCTGTAACATCCATTTCTACTTCTAACTTATCCTTGAATTTATCTAATTTATCTTCTTCTAATATATCAGAGAAGTTTTCTTTAAGCCCTGGAGTAAGTAGGCCTGTTACGATTTGGTTTTTACCATCTTTTACTACTTTTCCATCATCTACTGTAACATTTGAAACTTTGTCTCCATCAAAAATCATTGCAGTTACTACTGCATATGGAGAATAAACAGTGCTTTGCTTACCATCAATTTCTGTTGTTTCAGACTTTTTGTTTGTAGCTTCAGCGACTATTTTTAAGTGACCAGATTTTCCTTCTAGATCGCTTGTATTTACTTCTTTGCCATCTAGAAAATATGTTACTTTTACATCTACTGGAAGCTCTCCGTTAGTTTTTCCTTGGTAGTAGATATCCTTATCTTCTGCATTCCAAGTTATAAAACCATTATTTGCTTCTATAGCTTCATCAGTTTCTAGGTTTTTGATATCTTTTAAGTTTGATTTATCTTTTATTTTTATATTTTGATCTGAGTTTAACCAAATTGAGGCAGTTTCTTCTGTTATTTTGCCATTTTCTTGGGTTACATATATGGTTTCATTTTTTCTTACAGGTTCTGTAGCTGCATATGATACGTTGCTAGCAAGTACTGAGCTTACAGTAACCGCTGCAAGAACTTTTACAAATTTTTTGTTCATATTTCCCTCCTAATTTAATCCTTTTGTTGTTTTCTTTATAAATGGGAATGTTACACTAATTATTGCAGGTAGGAAGATAATAATTACTAGCATAGAAATTATCGCTCCTCTTGCTAAAAATATACATATGGTAGATACTATCTCCATTTTTGAATATATACCTACACCAATAGTTGCTGCAAAAAATGCAAGGGCTGATGTAACAATTGATTTTGCTGTTTCTTTTGTTGCTACTTTTAAAGCTTTGTTCTTATCCTTATTTTTCTTGTATTCGAATAAAAACCTATCTGTCATTAAGATTGAGTAGTCGATAGTAGATCCTAGTTGAACTACACCGATTATTATTGATGTGATAAATGGTATTGTTTGTCCCATATAAAATGGAATCCCCATATTTATAAATATTGCTAGCTCTATGGCTGCAATTAGTACAATTGGTAGGGCAAAAGATTTAAATACTATTGCTATAATTATAAATACCACCCCAATAGATGCAATATTTACCATTTTAAAGTCGCGGTCAGATATTTCTGTCAGGTCATCAGTAAGAACTGCTTCCCCTGTCAGATAACCATCTGGATCGTGATCTTTTATAATTTTATTTATCTGATTTATTTGATTTTTAACTTCTGGCGATGCTGTTTGATATTTAGAGTTTAACATAAGCATTTGGTAGCCATTTTTTACAAAATTATCTTGTAATTTATCTGGTAAAACACTACTTGGTAGAGTTAAGCCTGTAACAGAGTTTACACTTAATACATTGTTTACTCCATCTACATCTTCTAGTTCATCCACCATGCCATTTATAGATTGCTTACTCAAATCATCTTTTACTACTATAAAATGAGTAGATGCCATGTCATAATCTTTTTTCATTTTATTTAGAGCAACTATAGAGTCAAGATCTTGGGGTAGTGACCTATCTAGGTTGTAGTAAAGGTCTGTATGAGTTGACCCATAAACTGCCGGAATGAAAAGAGCTAAAAATACAATAAATAAAGTTTTTTTGTATTTTAAAGTAAAGTTTGAAGTCTTCTCAAAGGATGGCAGTAAAACCTTGTGGTTAAATCTATTAACCCATTTTTCTGTAAGCAAGATCATTGGAGGAAGCACAACTACTGTTGATACTAATCCTAAAAGCACACCCTTACTCATTACAAGACCTATATCCTTACCAAGTCCTAGTCTCATTAAAAGTAAGACCAAAAATCCTGCAAAGGTAGTAAGTGATGAAGCAAAGATAGATGATACTGTAGACTCAATAGCCTTAGCCATAGCTTCATTTTTATTTTCATTTTTTTGTTTCTTTTCTACATATCTATGATATAAGAAAATAGAATAGTCTGTTGTAACAGCTAACTGGAGCACTGCCGCTATAGCCTTGGTAATATAGGAAATTTCTCCTAAAAAGATATTTGTACCAAAGTTATATAAGATTGCATAGCCAATGTTTAGCATAAATAAAAATGGTATGATTGTGGATTCATTGGTAAAACTTAAAACTATTAGGGCAAGAACTACCGCTAGTGCTACATATATAGGTGTTTCATGGTCTATTAGGTCCTTGGTATCTTTTACTAAAGAAGAAATACCTGATAAGAATTTTTCCTTAGATTCTATTGCCTTTATCTGGTCTATAGCCTCCATAGTTTTAAAAGAAGATGATGATTCACTAAATTTAACCATCAATAGAGTCGAATCTTCTGCATAAAAAGTATCTCTTATTTGTTCTGGTAAAAATTCATTTGGTACTGTATCTCCCACAATAGAAGATTTTGAAATAACATCTTCTACACCATCAATTTCTAGAATTTTCTTTTTAAGTTCATCTGCATCATGGTCATCACCTTTTAAAATTAGCATACCAGTAGCAGCATTTTTAAAATCCTTATCTAGAATTTCTTGGCCTTGGGTAGACTCAAGGTCAGCCGGTAAGTAGGAGAGAATGTCATAGTTTACATCAGTTTTTTCATAGCCAATCCAAGAAGGTATAAGTAATAAGGTCATAATAAGTAAGACTAATTTTGGATGGTATGAAATAAATCTTGATATTTTTTTCATTTAATTTCTCCTGTTCCATTAAAAATTTTTCTAATAACAGCAAATAAAACCGGTTTCATTTCATCAATAGATAAGGTTGAGTCCTCCATCAAGGCACTTTTGCAAGTAGACATCATAATATCAAAAGTCATAGCAAGGATATAAAGCTGTTGGGATTCACTGTAAGATTTAGAAAATAAGTTTTCATACTTACTTAAAATGAATTGTAAGGTTGAATCAGCCTCAGTAAGCCTAGCATCATGCTCGATTTTTGTATAAAGGGCCCAGGTGATATTGTTACTTAAAAGGTCAAGTTCAAAGGGATTGGCAATTAAATAATCAATTATGTAATCCACAAAAGAAATATATCTTCCAACCGGATCTTCACCAACACAATTTTCCTCAGCTTTTATAATAATATCCATAGCCTTATCAAGGACTATCTTCTCTTTCAAATCATTTTTATCAGTGTAATATAGGTAAAAAGTTCCAAGACCAAAGCCAGACTCTGCCATAATTTCACGCACAGAAGCCTTATCCGGGCCTTTTTTCTTAAAAACCTTAAGAGCAGCCTCCATAATCTCTGCTTTTTTTCCACCTAATCTATCCGAAGTCATAAAACCTCCTTTTTTTAATGAACATCGTTCATTTGTTGTTACAGAATATATTCTACACCTAAATGAACATTGTTCAACTACAGAGTAAATTTTTTTTTTAAATTCTTGCTTTCATTGAAAATTAAACACAAAAAAAGAACCCTTAAAGGTTCTGATTTTATAAGTCATCTTCGATTATTGAAGATTTGGAATATGCAGAAACTTTTGCTTCGAAAAAGTCTGTTTTTACTTGGTTTGGGTCTGCGTATTCTTCTACCCATTTCATTGAGTCTGGCACTTCGTTGTAGCCTTCGTAAAGATTTCCAAAACCTAGTCCCTTGGCTCTAAGGTTTCCTAAGTATTTGATATAATCTTCTATCATTTTGCCATTTAATCCTGCTATATTATCACCAATAGCATATTTTCCCCAAGCAATTTCTTGCTCTACTCCTTCTTTTAGCATAGCTGTGTAGTATTTAATGTGTTCTTCTGTAAATAAGTCTGGTCTTTCTTTTTTAAGATCATTTATAAGTGATCTAAATAGCCATAAGTGGGTATTTTCATCACGGTTGATGTATCTAATTTCTTGAACTGTTCCTGGCATTTTGCCGTTACGGCCTAGGTTATAGAAGAATGAAAAGCCTGAGTAAAAATATATACCCTCTAAGATATAGTTTGCTATTAAAGCTTTCATAAAGTTAAATTCATCATCTTCTTCTAGAAAATCATTGTATTGCTCACCTATGTATTCATTTCTACGCAGTAGGTGTTCATCATCCTTCCACATATAAAGAATTTTTGTTCTCTCTTCTGGCGAACAAATTGTATCTAGGATATATGAATAAGATTGGGAGTGGATGGACTCTTGGTAGGTTTGAATTGATAGGCAAAGATTAATTTCATTTGCTGTAACGTAGGTTTGTAAATTTGGTAAATTTGCAGTTTGGATTGAATCAAGATAGGTTAAAAATGAAATTATCCTATCAAAGGCAAATTTTTCGTGTTCATCAAGATTTCTATAATCTTTGATGTCTTGGTTTAAATTTATCTCTTCTGGTATCCAAAAGTTATTCATAGCTTGGCGGTACCAATCACTGGTCCATGTATATTTTAAGTTATTAAAGTCATTTAGGTTGGTGGTATTACCTTGGATGATTTTTCTTTTGGCAAGGTCTACATCACCGTCTTCATTGAAAATACCACGTTTTTCAACTTCGGTTTTTTTGCTATCTTCCATTTGTAAACTCCTTTTTAAATACTATTTCTTAATTTAACTGTACCTTTGTTATGGATAAGAGTAAAAATTTCAAACGTAGAACATTATCGCTTTTACTTAGAATTTTTAAATATTATTTTCATCCAAATTCACATTACCTATTAAAAAAAATTATTGATCGCTAGATTTTTGTTTGGTTATAAAAAGTAACAGAACTATTGCACAGCCTATAATAGCAATAGTATACAAATGATATCCTATGCTAAGGGAAATTGTTGACCATCTCCCTGTCGACAGATTATGTTCTAATACTTGACTTCTATTAAAAAATATCATTTTTATAACTATTTCTATAATAACTGCTAACTTAACATTATTGTATTTGCTATTTAACAATGAATCCAGCATGTAAATTCCAAAAATAACTGTCAAATATGCCCCTATAACACTTACTCCAAAGGCAGGAACTTTAACATTGTTACCCATTAGTTTATTTGTTTTAAATACCATAAAGACTGATATTACAATTATTAATGTTAAGATATAAATTGCTCTTTTTTCCCTAGATGAATTTTTAAAGTCATCTATAATCTTTCTTACTTTTTCTTTTATGTAACCTTTTCTAACTAAAGTGCTAGTCTTAAAATCATTCTTTAAAACGTACTTTAAAATAGCATATGAAATTATTCCAATTATCAAAAGAATATTAGAAATTTGTAAATATCTAGCTCCAATTGCTAGTGATTCTAAAAAAGAAAACAACATCCATCTAGTACCAATAAATGCTCTAAAGCATCTCCTTGTATACGCTAAATTTATTGCTGAAGAAATTAGAAGAAATAGATCATTTCTAGATAAGAGAAAATAAAGAATGGCAAATGATGTTAAAAGTATAATAATAGCCCACTTACCTTGGACAGTGTAAGAATTTGCAACAGAATTGTAAGAAGGTAGAAATCCTTCTCTGGCATAAAAAGGTAAGGCTAGTCCAATATTTTCTAAGACTACGGCAATTACAATCAAAATCTGGGTATAAGACAGCGGTTTATTTTCAGATACATACTTATTTATTGTATTCATACTATAAACTCCTAAAGTATTTATTAATTATTATAACATACAAAATATTTTAATCAATAAAAATAAAAAACCTCCTAAAGGAATATGATGAGTTTCCTTTAGGAGGTTTTAGTCAAGTACTAAACTAAATTATATAATAAATATTATTGTTTACTTTAGCTAGCGCAAGAATCACAATCTTCTACCTCTAGACTCTTACCCCTTACATAATATATACTCTTTACTCCTGCTTCCCATGCTTTGATATATACATTTAGTATTTGACGCATGGTGTATTCGTTAGTTATATAAATATTTATTGACTGGGCTTGGTCTATGTGTCTTTGCCTTACTCCGGCCATTTCCATTGAAATATTTTGGTCAATATCGTGGGCATTTTCATATAGCCAGAAAGTTTTTGTGGTTAATCCTGGGGCTACTCTTGGTACTATGGCTCCTTTTTTCTCTTCTAGGAAGTATCTGCTCATAATTGGGTCTACTCCTGCAGATGTTCCTGAGATAATTGATGTAGATCCTGTTGGAGCGATTGCCATTAGGTAACCGTTACGTAAGCCATTTTTAGTAACTTTTTCTTTTAATTCTTCCCAACGCTCGCTGTCATAATCTCTTAGGGCAAAGTATTCGCCTGTTTGCCAGTCAGATCCTTCAAACTCGTCATAGGAGCCTTTTTCTTTGGCAATTTCCATAGATTCTAAGATTGCGTAGTAGTTTATATCTTCATAAACCTTATCTACAAATTCTGCGTGGGCTTCGCGGTTTGACCATTTTATGTCATTTTTAACTAGCATATGGTGGTAGCCACTTGTACCAAGACCGATTGCACGATATTTTTTGTTGGTTACTTCTGCATATGGAGTTGGATAATAGTTTAAATCTATAACATTATCTAGAGCCCTTACTACTGTTCTTACAGTTTCTTCTAGGTCTTTTTGATCTGTTACATCGAATTTACCAAGGGTTAGACTTGCTAAGTTACATTCTACAAAGTCTCCTGGTTTTGTTTTATTTACTATGATTGTATCGCCATTTTCATCTACAATTTCTGTAGAAACTGTTTCTGATGCACTCATGTTTTGGGCAATTTCTGTACATAGGTTTGATGAATAGATCATACCCTTGTGTTTATTTGGATTAAATTTATTTACAGCATCTCTGTTAAATACAAATGGTGTTCCTGTTTCAGTCCATGATTTGATTAATAGACGCACCATTTCTTTTACTGGCATAGTTCTTCTTGATACATCTTTATCTTCAACAAGTTTTAGATAAAATTCCTTCCACTCATCACCATAAGTATCTTCTAGGGCCTTGCCATATTTTTTATCAATTTCATGAGGGTCAAACATATACCAAGTTGCATTTATATCATCACGGCATAATTCCCAGAAATAATCTGGAACACAAACTCCAGGGAAAATATCGTGGGCTTTCATTCTATCATCACCGTTGTTTGTTTTTAGTCCCAAAAATTCTGGCATATCCTTATGCCAAATATCTAGGTAACAAGCAACAGCTCCCTGACGTACTCCTAGTTGGTCAACTGCCACTGCAGTATCATTGGCAAGTCTTATCCAACGGATAACTCCACCTGCAACTCCCTCAAAACCACGAATGTCAGATCCATTTGCACGAACTTTTCCAAAATATAATCCCATTCCACCACCGTGTTTAGAAACTTCAGCAAAGTTTGTTATTGAACGGTAAATTCCTTTTAAGGTATCTGGAACTGTATCTATAAAGCAAGATGACAGTTGGTTAAATGGTTTTCTGGCATTGGTCATAGTTGGTGTAGCCATAGTTGCTTTAAGACTTGATAAGATATCATAAAGTCTTTTTGCAAAGGCTACCCTATCTTTTTCTGGAATTGCTAAATGCATGGCAATGCCCATAAACATTTCTTGGACACTTTCTATAATATCGCCTGTAAAGGTACGGATTAAATAGCGTTTTTTAACTAAATCTAGGCCAGAAAATGTAAATAAGTCATCACGTTCTTTTTTTAGATATGCTTCTAACTCATCTATATCAGCTGATGAATAGTTTTCTTTGATGTATGCTCCGTAAAGACCAGCATGAGTTAGGTAATCAATTTTTGATTTAAAATCTACTATATCATATCTTTCTTCATTTCTTTTTATCTCAAGGTCAATCTCATGCATTAAAAATCTTGCTGAAATAATTTCCCAGTCTGGAGTTTCCTTGCTGGTTAGCTCACTTGCTGCACGAGTTAAGGCACTTAAAAGTTCCTCCTCACTCATATTGTCTTTAGTGAAGGATTCAAATTTAAAGTATAAAGAATCGATAGGGTATCTTTGGTTGTCAAACTCACTTTGAACTTTAGATAGGATATCTAAAATTTCTTTATCAGTAATGTATTGTTCAAAATCACTCATTACTTTACGGTCCATATTGTGTTTGGCACGGTAAAGGATAAATGATTTTACTTCCCTATAGTAGTTTTCATCAATCAAAGTAAGTTCTACTAGGTCTTGGACCTCTTCTACACTTACAGTGTGATCTTTAGGATATTTTTCCTTTATAGTAGCTACAATCTTATCACCCATTTGCGATAATTTTTTATCAGAAACTAAACTATCAACAGAAGCAAAAGATTTTGCTATAGCTCTTTCAATTTTTTCTTTTTCAAATGGAACACGCGTTCCATCTCTTTTAATAATATCCATAAAGCCCCACCTTCTAATTTTATCAGTTTTTCTAAATCGCATTATAGAAGTCATAGCACTATATATAGTGCTATGACTTCTAATACTTTTGATATTATACCATATATAGTATTCTTTTAAAAGAAATGACAAAACAAAAACAAAGCCTACATTATGCAGGTTTGCACAACATAGGCCAAGGTTTTATATATATTTATCTATATTTATAAAGATTTATAAAGTTTCTTTAGTACTTAGATAATATTCGTAAGCATTATTTTTTACAACAACAGTATCACAAATCATATCCATTAGAGATTGTTTTTTGGGGGCAAAGACAACCAATACGTATAAAAATAATAATTTGTTTTGTACATATCTGCCGCATGTTTCACGTGAAACAACTTGCCCAAAAGTTAATTTTTCTGATTTTGTAGGGATGACTCTGATATTAGTAACCATTTTCCCTAGGGTTTGGCCATGGTTAAAGTAGGTCATGAGTGTAAAATATGCAAGTGTTATTAACCAATAAATTATGGCAAAGGCACTAATGGTTTCTGTTAATTGAAAATCAGTACCTATTAGATTTTTTATTATGTTTGCTATAGAAGTTGTTACAAGCATATCTATGGCAAAGGCTAGAAGTCTTATAAAAAACCCCGCGTAGTAAAAGTTAACTGCTTGCTCATACTTTTTTTCTACTACTACTTTACTAACTTCACTCATAGTAACCTCCATATAAATACATTGGTTTGTTACTTTCTTTTTCCATAAATTCTTTTAATATTGCAAGATCGGATTTTGGGTTATCTTTATTTGTTGAAAAAGCTGGTAGGTATCTAGCAAAGGCATTTGCTAGTTCATTTTTCTCAACAACCATAGGATCAGTTAATTTCCCGTTTTTAGTTATATCAGCGACAGCTGCATCTAAATCACCAATTTCATCTACTAATCCATTTTTTACCGCTTGGCTACCATCATAGATTCTACCATCTGCAAGTTTTTTAACATCTGCTTCTGACATATGGCGGCCATCAGCAACTACTTTTACAAATCTAGAAAAAGCGCTATCTACTAGGGCTTGAAAATATTCTTTTTCTTCCTTGTCCATGTCACGGCCAGTAGATCCAGCGTCCTTCATTTTACCTGTAGTTATATTTTGCTCTTTTATTCCGTATTCATCAAAGAGACCTTCTAAAGAATATGATTGCATGATTACACCAATAGAGCCTGTGAAGGTTTCATTTGATGCGTAGATTTTATCGCATGGGGCTGATATATAGTATCCACCACTGGCTGCTACTTCTTGCATAACGGAATAAACTGGTATATTTTTTTCTTTTACCTTTTCGATTTTTTTGGCAATTTTTTCGCTGGCATAGACTGATCCACCTGGTGAATTTATATGAAGGATAACTCCTTTTATAGTGTCATCTTCTAAGGCTTCATCTAGTTTTTCTACTATATAGTCATTTGAATCGTCATTGGCAATTACACCATCTACATTTAAAACCATTATCCTTTGAGCTGGATTTGTTCCATATAAAACTTCATCCTCTGCTCCCATAAATCTTTCTCGAGCTTGGTCATAAAAATTCGCCTGCTCGAACTCTTTAATTTGACTACCTGCATTGGAAAATGCTGCTAGTAAAAATACTACTAGAGCAAGGCCTGCCGCTAGCCATCTTTTTTTGTTATTATTTTCCATACTTCCTCCTTATTAATTTTATTATAAACTATTGTTAATAGATTAACATAGTATATAATTGTTTTATTTACTTTAAAAAGTATAATTATAGTGCATGACAGTTATCGTTAACACTAAGAATAATTGTAATGTATAGGCCTTACGGCCTATTTTACATATCTATGTAATATTATATCCAAATTAAAAAAACTGCCCAACATTTTGGGCAGTTTTTTTATATCTCTTCATCTGGTTTACTATCTGGGTTATTGCCCTCGATATCATCTGGATTTTCATTTATTGGTGGTAGATCATTTAATTCAGTTTCTTCATTATCCAAATCATTTAAATCTACATCTGTATTTTCTCTAACTTCTTCTTTATCTATTGGTTCTGCATCTTTACGGTTTAATATTTCCATAAATTGTTCGCCTGTAATGGTTTCTTCTTTTAGTAAGAAGTCAGAAATTTCATGAAGCTTATCCATATTTTCTTTTAGGATGTCAATTGCTCTCATGTGGGCTTGGTTAATAATTGATTGAACTTTCTCATCAATTTTATTACCTGTTCCGCTTGAAACAATTAGGCTTCTTTCTCCACCTAAGTATCTACCTTGGATTTGTTCTAGTTGCATAAAGTCAAAATCTTCATCCATACCATATATGGTAACCATAGACCTTGCCATAGCTGTTGCGCGTTCTATATCATTGCTTGCACCAGTAGTTTTTGTATTAAATACTAGCTCTTCTGCAGAACGTCCACCAGCAAAGGTACAGATCTCATCAAAGAGTTCTTGCTTGGTCATGATATATTTTTCATCTTTATCAACTGTCATGGTATAACCCAATGCCCCACCAGTTCTTGGTACTATAGTTATTTTTGTAACTGGAGTTTTGTGAGTTTGAATAGCTGCTACTAGGGCATGGCCAACTTCGTGGTAGGCAATAATTTTCTTTTGATCATCAGAAATTACTGCATTTTTCTTTTGTTGACCTGCTATTACTACTTCTATTGACTCTTCTAAGTCCTCTTGGGTTAATTTTTTGCGGCCTTCACGTACTGCACGTAAGGCACCTTCGTTTACAATATTTGCTAAATCTGCCCCAGATGTTCCTGCAGTTCTACGTGCTATTTCTTCATAGTCGATATTATCTTCACGTTTGATATTTTTTGCATGAACTTTTAGGATATCTTCACGGCCTTGTTTGTCAGGAAGTTCTACTTGAACTTGTCTATCAAAACGTCCTGGACGTGTAAGGGCTGGGTCTAGGATTTCTGGTCTGTTTGTTGCAGCTAAAAGTACTACACCCTCTGTTGCATCAAAACCATCCATTTCATTTAATAATTGGTTTAATGTTTGTTCACGTTCATCATTTCCAGAAAAACCACCTGTATCACGTTTTTTACCGATAGCATCGATCTCATCGATAAATACTATACATGGAGCTTTTTCCTTTGCTTGTTTAAATAAGTCACGTACCTTACTTGCACCAAGACCTACAAACATTTCTACGAATTCTGAACCTGAGATACTAAAAAATGGTACACTTGCTTCACCGGCAACTGCTTTTGCTAAAAGAGTTTTACCAGTTCCCGGAGGTCCTACTAAAAGTATTCCTTTTGGAACTTTTGCACCAATTTCTTTGTACTTGCCTGGATTGTGAAGGAAATCTACGATTTCAAATAAGCTATCTTTGGCTTCTTCTTGCCCAGCAACATCACTAAAGTTTTTTCCTGTTTTATTTTCTACATAAACTTTGGCATTTGATTTACCAAAATTCATAAAGTCTGCGCCACCACGGCCTCCCATGGTTTTTGTAAGAGATCTTGAGGCAAAATAAAAGATTGCCCACAGGAATAATAAAGGCAGGATAGATGTTAGAAATATAGTTAACCATGGGTTCATAGTTGTTTCTATTTCTTTTGAGAAGTTTAGCTTACTATTTTTCTTTTTAGCTTCTAAAAGTCTATCTGTTATATCTGTATCTTCCCATAAACCTGTTTCAAAAGTTTTTTCTTCACCATCTTCAATAGCTTTGAAAGTATATTTAGTTTTATCTTTTGAAACTTCTGTAACCTGATCATTATCAATCATGGTTACAAACTGGCTATAGCTTACTTCCTTAGCCCCATCTTGGCTGATAACTGGATTTAGTGCAAATCTAATTACTATATAAACTACAATTGCAATTATCCAATAATACAAGAGGGGTCTATTAGGTCTATTTTTTTTCTCACTCATCTTATAGTCCACTCCTTGAGATATAATTATCTAAAAGTATATCAAGGCCTTGTAACTCATCAATTATTGTCTGTAGGTTTACATCTATATTATCAGTTGGTATATCTGATCTTATTTGGTCAAAGTAGTTACCTACCTTATCAGCTGCAGCGCTTCCCTTATCAGTTAGCTCTACATTTACAACTCTCTCATCTTCTTCAGATCTAACTCTTGTTACAAATCCTTGTTTTTCAAGTTTTTTGCAAATATTTGAAATATTGCCGCCTGTTACGCCAATAGCTTTTCCCAGATTTCCTATAGAAACTGGTTCCTTATTAGCATAAAGGGTGATTAACATTTTTAGTTGCAAGGTAGTAATGCCCAATTCTTGAGCTGTATCTTGCAATAGTATATCAATTTTATGTGATATCTCTCTAATCATAGAGAAAATTGAATTATTAAATTCAAAAAAATCAATATGTTCTGTTGCCATAACTCCTCCTGGATATATATAGTCTATTAGATTATTTTACATATAATTTTATATTTTTCAATCAAAAAAATATTATTTTTAATATCCTTTAATTAAAAATAATATTTTAGATCTTTGCATCTATCAACTTTTACCAATTATCCTTATCAAACTTACCTTCTTTAACTAAGGTAATATATTTAGCTGCATCTAGAGCTGCTACTTGTCCTTCACCTGCAGCCTTATTTATTTGATAAGGTCTACCAGCTATATCTCCAGCTGCATATAGGCCACGGATATTAGTACGGCAGTTTTTATCAACTATTATATGCTCTTCGTCAGTTTTTATAGATGGCACAAGCCTTTCAGGTTTTGAAGAATCACGGATTATAAAAAATCCATCAGCATCAATCTCTTTGCCAGATCTAAATTTTAGGGTTGTTGGATTTACATCTCCTATAAATTCTACTGGGACTTCTCCATTGATTACTTCTATATTATCATTTAACTCAGGGTTTTGTTTATACATATTTATATAAGTAAGTTTATCTACTACTTCTGCTGTATAATTTGCTTCTTCTACTGATTCTTCGTTATAGCCTATTAGGACAACTTCCTTACCCTTATAAAAGCTTGCATCACAAGTTGCACAATAAGATACGCCCTTGCCAAAAAATTTATCTTCACCAATCAAATCTTTTTTAAGCTCTATACCAGTTGCTACTATAACAGATGTAGCTTCTATCATCTGATCACCTTTTAATATGATTGCAAAATAATCGCCCATGGCATAAATTTGTTGGACTTTTTCATTTGATCTTTCTATATCATGGCCTGCTAAAGTTTTCTTAAAGTTTTCGTTTAATTCTTCACCACTGATAGTTCCAAAACCTAGGTAATTTTTTATCCCTTCAGTTTTAGAAATTGCTGGGGAATCGCTTCCAAAAACTATAACATTTTTATTTCTTATACTAGCATTAACAGCAGCGCTAAGTCCTGCAGGACCAGCGCCGATTACTGCTAAATCATATCTCATTATAAGTATTTTCCCATCGCTTCTTCTAAAACACTTTTTGATTGGAAACCTACAAGTGTTTCTAGTAGTTTACCATCTTTAAAAATCATAAGGCTTGGAACTGCATTTACATTATATTCACTTGCAATTTCTTCTACTTCATCTACGTCTACTCCATAGATAGGATAATCAACTTCGCTTGCTAATTCCTCTAAAACTGGCGCTTGCATCTTGCATGGTCCACACCAAGTAGCATTAAAATCTACAAGGCAAAGGCCCTTGCCAGATTCAACTTCATCTCTAAATCCTAATGTATCTAATTCACGCATAATTTTCTCCTTTTTCTTTTTTAGTTATGGTTATAAGTTGCAGAAGATTTTATTTTTTAAATTAAATTTTTACTATCTACTACTACTCCTAATAATCTAAATTTTAACTATCTAAAACTAGTTTTGCTCAACTAGTCCCCTAACTTCCATAACTGGTAGCGAATATATTATACCCTTATTTTCTTCATCTAAATTCATTTGCTCATAAATAGCATCTTTGATTTTTCCTACTAGGTCTTTTTTTACCAGCATTATTACTATATCTTTTTCAGGTTCTATATTCATATTTAGCAAAATTGATTTTACTTCTTTGGCTGAGCCTCGGCCATGGACTAGGGTTGCTCCTCTTGCACCGTTTTCTTGGGCAATTTGTACTGCCTTTTGGCCATTGTGCCTGTCTACTATTACATATAAGGCTACATAATCTATTTCAAAATTCAAACTTTCTTCTCCTTTATAATCAAGTGGGGATGTAAATGCTATACCTGTATTTGTTTTATCTAATTTACCACTTAAATCACTTAATACTTTTCTAACACTTTCATCATCTAGGATTGCCATAACAATTTCTTTTTTAATTTTATCTATATGAAGCATACTTGATATGGTATTATTGGCTGATCCATAACCGTAGACACATGAAATAGCGTAAGCTCCATCATCTTTTAAAACTTTCATAAAATCACTACCAAGGCCTCTTGGCAATATTACTCTTAAAAGCTGCATTATCTTATTCCTTTCTTATAAAGGTAGCCTAGGACCATTATTGTAAGGACTGGCATCATTGCCACAAAGGATATTACTCCAAAACCATCTGCCACATTTCCTGCAACTCCTTGGCAAAAGGCAAGAATAAAGATTGCTGTCATTGGCCCTGAGGCAACTCCACCTGAGTCAAAGGCTATTCCTACAAATATTTGTGGGACTTTTAATGATATTAATAGAGAAATTAAAAATCCTGGCACTATTACCATCCATAGGGCAAAATTATCTGAATTTATTCTTATAATTGCAAGCATAACTGCTGTTGCAACACCTATGGATAAGGCTCTTAAAATACTTTTTCTAGGAATAGACCCACCTGTTACATCTTCCACTTGTTCAGCCAAAACTGCAACCGCCGGTTCTGCAAGCACTACAACAAGCCCCATAATAAAACCAATTAAAGGTAAGAATTTTGATCCACTTAGTCCTTCACCTAAGACTCTTGCAAGCTCCATAAAGCCTGCCTCAACTGAAGTTAAAAATATTATAAGACCTAGATAAGTATAAAACAAACCAAATAAAATTTCTGTTAATTCTTCTTTATTTAGCTTAAAATACTTAAAATTCATCACGAAAAATACTAGGGCAATAGGAACTATTGCAAAGCTAGCGTTTTTTATTCCAGATATAAGGGCTGATGTATGGGCAGAAGCTTCTATTTCTAAAGCTGTATCACCTACTGATAAACTCATTAAAAGTCCTGCAAGGATTGGCCCTGCTGATGCTATTCCTACTAAACCAAAAGAGTTATCCTCACTGTAATCCCCTTTTAAATTTGCTACTCCAAGACCTAGGGCAATTATAAAAGGAGTTGTCATAGCGCCTGTAGTTGCCCCTGATGCATCAAAGGCAATAGCATGGCCTGTTTCATTTGAAAGTATCATTAGTCCAAAAATAAGAATATAAACTACCCACATTAGTTTTGAAATACTAATCTCTTTAAATATCCTATATAAACCTATAGAGATTATAAGACCCACACCTAGAGAAATTATTGCAACAATACTCCATGGAGAAAGTCCTATGGCATAAGTTACTTGGTTGGCCAAAATTAATAAATCTGGCTCAGCCATAGAAATTACAAAACCAATAAAAATACCAAAGAATACTACCTTGATGATCTTATCAAGCCTTCCTAAAAAATCTCCCATCATGGTATCGATTTTTGAAATTGAAAGGTCTATTCCTGATAAAAATATAGATAAACCTAGGATAACACCCAGGGATCCTAGAACAAAATTAATAAGCAAGGAGTTGTCTATCCCCACAAAAAAATTGAGAATAAAGACTAAAACCACTATAGGCAAGACAGCCTTAGTGTTCTCTTTTACATAATCTAAAAATATAGGCTCCTCCTTTATTTTTAAAAAAAAGAGGCAATCTTTCGATTGTCTCTTTTGTGCTTAATGTTTAGTTTTGTCTCGTCTTATTCAGCTGCCGCTTGGCTAGCTGTTATTATTGCTGTTTCATAAACGTCATCTGTAGAGCATCCACGAGATAGATCGTTTACTGGTGCGTTTAATCCTTGAAGGATAGGTCCTATTGCTTTAAAGCCACCTAGTCTTTGAGCAATTTTGTAGCCAATGTTTCCTGCTTGAAGGTCTGGGAAAATAAATACATTAGCTTTTCCTGCTACATCTGAGTCTGGAGCTTTTTTGCTTGCTGTTGTTTCATCAATGGCAGCATCAAATTGTAATTCACCATCAATAGCAAGGTCTGGTGCAAGTTCTTTGGCAATTTTTGTAGCTTCTGATACTTTATCAACTAGTTCGTGTTTTGCAGAACCTTTGGTTGAGAATGATAAAAGAGCTACTTTTGGATCGATACCAAATACTTTTGCAGTTCTTGCTGATTCTACTGCAACTTCTGCCATTTCTTGAGCTTCAAGGGTAATATTTACAGCTACATCAGAGAATACATATTGTTCTCCATTAGGTCCTACCATAATCATAACTCCAGATACTCTTGATACACCTGGTTTTGTTTTAATAAGTTGTAGGGCTGGTCTAATTGTATCACCTGTTGTTCCAACAGCACCTGATACCATACCATCAGCAAGACCAGTTTTTACCATCATGACACCATAATAGTTAGTGTTTTGTAGCATTTTTTCTGCATCTTCTTTAGTGTTTTTACCTTTTCTAAGTTCTACAAATTTTTCTACAAACTCATCAAAGTGACTATCATTTGCTGGATCAATTACTTCTAGGTCATTTAGTGTTAAGCCATTTTCTTCAGCTGTTTTTTCTATTTCTTCTTTGTTTCCTAGAACGATTGGTTTAATAAGACCATCTGTTTGGTGGCGGATAGCAGCTTCTAAGATTCTTTTATCAGTTCCTTCTGGGAATACTATCTTAAGGTCTTTTCCTTTTACTGCATTTGTTGCTTGATCTAAAATTGTTGAGCTCATTTTTCCTCCTAAAATTTAAATAAAGTCTCTTTTATCTTATATACCCAAAAATCTATAAATTAATTTAACTATAGATTATTAAGCCATATTAACCACGGGCCTTTTGTAGGGCTGCTTCTTCTTGTTGGGAAATTTCTCCCCTTGCTTGACCATTAGTAATTTCTTTTAAATATATAGTTGAACCATCATTGCCATAAACACTGGTAAGGATAATTCCATTGTGAAAGCTATCTAAAAGGCACAAACAAAATGAAAGTTCATTTGTATCCCCATCAAAAGCATTAAAATGAACTACTGCCATATTGCTAATAGCACCCATAGTTGTATCCTTAGCTTCTAGTGATCTTTGGTCAACTGATTTTAATTGCTTGTTAGATGATTCTATCTGATCATTTAAGGTTATAAGCAATTCTTCTAAATTTACATCCTCACTAGAGCCTCTTAATAAGTGGTCATAGCGGTTTTTTTGCCTTCTTAATTTATTATTCATTGACTGAATCATAGCAAATTCTACAATTACTAAAATTGCTAGGATACCAAGTATTACATATACTGCTGTCATTGTTTCCTTCTTTCAATAATTTGTTGGTTTTTAATGTAAAGCTTGTTGGCCTCATCTTTTTTACTAGCTAGATTAAAACTTTCTCTTGTCATATCTAGGTTTAGTTTTATAGTTGGTAAAGATGATATTAAGGCTTGGTAGAGCAAATCGTTGGCTATCTCTCCATCGGTTAAGGTGGATTTTTTGCCATTTTCCAAAAAGAAACTTAGCTTATCTAAGGCTACTATATTTTTTTCTACCATTTTTAAAAGGGGTGTGGCTGCTCTTATATAATCATCTTCACTAGCTGATTTTTCATTTATATTATCCATCAGCTTATTAAATTCATCTACGTCATCTTGCATGTAACTTTCATAGTCTTTAGAAATTTTTAAAAGTGTTTCACGTGAAACATCTGCTTCATTTTCTAATTCTTTAAAATCTTTTTTATCCATCATTAGGCCTAAATTAATTGCAAGATTTGAGACTAAAATTAAAGTAGCCCCGCCACCTGGATTTGCATCTGCCTGCCTAGTTTGGTAGATAAGCTTAGCTACATCCATATCAATTAGCTTCATTTTTTAACCTATCATAAAGCTTTTCTATATCATCTATGCTATAGCAATCAATTGTCACCTTGTAGGATTTGCCATCTTTGTTAATAGCAACCTTTGACCCAACTTGATCCATAAATTTTTCTTCCAAGTCCTCAACTAAGATTTGGTCAATATCTGGCCCGTAAGTTTTTTTACTAGCTTTATCAGGAGTTTTCTTCTCTTTATTTTTAGTAACCTTTTTCTCTACATTTCTTATATTAGTACTACCATTTATAAAATCATTTAGAGTTAGGCTTCTTTGGTTTTGGTCAGATATTGACAATAATGTCCTAGCTTGGCTTGGAGAAATTTTTCCATCATCTAGGGCTCTTTTTTCTACATCAGTTAAATTTAATAATCTTAATGTGTTTGCTATATAAGACCTAGACTTACCCATGGTTTTTGCAATTTGTTCTTGAGTCATATTATGGTTTTCTGATAATTTTTTATAGGCACGGGCTTCTTCTAAAGTTTTTAAATCTTCCCTTTGTACGTTTTCAATTAGGGATAGGATTTCAATTTCTTTATTAGAATAATCACGAACTATAGCATCAATTTCTTTTAGTCCTGCAATTTTACTTGCACGATACCTTCTCTCGCCAGCTATTATCTCATAAGTGTTATCTACTTTTGAAACAACTATTGGATTTAGCAAGCCATATTCTTTTATAGACGATGCTAAATCATTTAGGGCATCTTGATCAAAGTGCTTTCTAGGTTGGTTGGTTCTAGGTTTTAATTTTTGGATACTAATTTTTTCTATTTTATCGCCAGGTTTTTGTTGGTCAATTTTTTTCACTTCATCTTTTATAGCTAATTCATAGTCTGTGTTTAAAGAATAATTTAGGTTTTTACCTGAAGATTGTTCTTTCTTTTCCTCTACTTCTGGAATCAAAGAATTTAAGCCACGTCCTAGGGTTCTTTTATTTGACATCTATTCTCCCTTTCTATTTTCTTGATTATTTATTATCTCATTAGCAAGGGCAATATAGGCTACTGAACCTTGCGATTTGGAATCATATTCAATAGTTGATAAACCATGACTTGGTGCTTCAGCAAGTCTAGGATTTCTTGGAATCATAACCTTAAATACATTGGTTTTAAAATATGATTTTACTTCTTCAACTACTTCATAGGAAAGAACGGCTCTTTTATCAAACATGGATAATAAAACACCTTCGATTTCTAAGTCTTCATTAAGCTGTTTTTTAACCATGTTATATGTATTCATAAGCTCACTTACACCCTCTAGAGCATAGTACTCAGTTTGGATTGGAATAATAATTGAGTTACTAGCTACCAAGGCATTGATCGATAAAAGTCCAAGGGATGGTGGGCAGTCAATTAAAACGAAGTCATATTTATCATCTTCTATTAGATCAATGATATTTTTTAATTGTCTAGTACGTTCTAAGGCGTCTAGCTCTACTAACTCCACTTCCAAACCTGATAGGGCAGATTCTGAGGGAATAATATCTACTCCCGATTGAGTTTTTGTAATATAGTCATCAATATTAATAGTAGTTTTTTCTTCTAAGGCTTCTTGGATTTCTTCATCTTCTACTTCAGTATTTGACTCTTTTTTTCCGTAATCAGTGGACTCTTCTGTATTTTCTTCTTCCACTTCTTTTTCTTCTGGGCTTTCTCCTTCACCTGCATAAAATAATTCGTAAAGGGAATTATCTATATTATATTTATCTAGGCCTAAACCTGTGGTGGTATTAGCTTGGGGATCTATGTCTATTACCAAAACTTTTTTATCCAAATAATTTAAAGCTACGGCAAGATTTACAACACTAGTTGTTTTTCCTACCCCGCCTTTTTGATTAAACACCGATATTGTTCTCATATTCACCTCTCATTACAAGTATAGCTGTATCTATAATTTTTATTTTTGTACGAAGCCTTACTCTATTCCTATCACCCTTTAACTGTAAATGGTCTGTGTATTTTTTACCATTATATAATACACCCATCCATACTTCTCCTGTGTGGGCGTAACCAGTTGTTGCCAAACATAAATTTGCTTTTGTTTGCTTATATAAACCATCTAGCATTTCATTTAAGACTTCTTCACTAACTACACTGTACTCTTTTATTGTTTCACGTGAAACATTAAGTATTTTTTCTTTAACTTCATCTGCATAGGTAACATAGGCTTCATTAATTACATTTGAGGCGCCCGGTATATCTATAATTGATGAAGCTATTAAACCACCAGTAATTGATTCAGCTGTTGATACTTTTTCATTTCTTTCTTTAAGGAGATCAATTAAAACTTCTTCTTTCTTTAGGTCGCTAATTGTAATAACAAGTGAACCCAAACTTTCATTTACAATTTTGACGCCTTCATCCAATTGTCGATCTACTTCTCTTTCTGTATGGGCCTTAGCTGTTATTCTTAATATTGGCCCTTCATCTGTAATATAGGGACTGATGGTAGGATTTGTTCTATCAAGGTCTAAGCGCCTAGCCATATCCCATTCACCTAGCAAAGCTATTTTTGCTATTTTCGATTTTATTATATCAGTTCTTGTTATATGTTTAACAACCTCGTTATCAAACATAGCTTTCATTTCATTGGGTGGACCAGGCATAAGAATATATTTAGTTCCTTTTGGACTAGTCAATATGCAACCTGGGGCAGTGCCTAGGGAGTTTTTTAAAATAATTGCAGATTTAGCAAATTTTGCTTGCTTGATATTAGCCTTAGCACTTGCTTCGTCTCCATTAAAAAAATATACTAGGGCATCAAAAGAATCTTGATCTACAATAACTTCATCTTCTAGACCACAAACTTTAGTTGCAACTTCCTTTGATATATCATCTGGCGTTGGTCCCAAGCCACCACTAGTAATTACATAGTCAACTTTGCCGTCACATTCTTTAAATGCAGCAAAAAGTCTATCAGGATTGTCACCAATGGTTTCCATTTTATAAAGATCTATACCATACTCCATTAGTCTTTGGGCAATATATTGGGAGTTGGTATCGACAATATTTCCAAGTAATATTTCAGTTCCGATTGAAAAAATTTGTGCTTTCATATTAGTTCCTTCTATTATATATACAACTTTTAGTTTAATTCTTTCTTAAATTCTTTTAAGTACTTTATAGCTACGAAAATACATATAGTGCTTACTACGGTTGTAATTAAGGCCACGGTTTCATTTAGCCCAACTGTTAGGGCAAAAAAGTTATTTACAACATGGATTAAAATCGCATCCGTTATATTCTTTCTATAATAGTACACAAAGGCTAAAACCATACCCATGATAAAAGTATTTACACCTTGAAGAATATTCATATGGTATATTCCAAAAATTATTCCGCTTAATATTATAGCCCATGGAAGGGTATAAATCGATTTAAGTTTTTCAAAAACTAGGCCCCTAAATAAGATTTCTTCACTTATAGGAGCAAGAAGTACCGCACCTAGGAGCATCAGAAAAAAATCTAAGCTCTCATTTAATTGAAAGACATTATTAAATTGTTCAATAGTGTTTGTTACACTTGGTAAATCACCAATTAGGGCAAAGAGTAAACTAATTAACCAATTTCCAAAACCTGCCACACCCAGACCAATTACTAGCATCTTCCAAGAATCCGGCAAAAAACCTTGGTAATTAATTTTTATATTATTTTTGTCAGGTCTTTTTTTATTTATAAGAACTACAAATATATACATTAGAACAAGCCTTAATAGCTGGCCAAAAATAATTTGGCACTTAGAAATTTCAATTAAATCTACTTCACCATTATTGGTAAGTTTGCTTATACTAATTAACATAACTGATGTAAGTGTTTCTGTTCCCAAAACAAATGCCATGGTCAATACAAGAATTCCTACAAATTTCAAAACTTTTTTCATTACTCTTCCTCTCAATGTTTCATATGAAACATAATTTACTCCACCAATATTTTAACACAAATCATTACATATTTATAGGTTAATGTTTCACAGAAACAAAAAAAGAATCCTATAAGGGATTCTTTTTAGGCTGGTTTTTGCCTCTTGGATATATCTTTTTAGTTGGGTGCACCTTTTCTACCACTATATTTACTCTTTCGTTTTCATCAATAGTAAAACGATCAATTTCTTTTACCTGACCACCCAAAACTTTTATAGCATGCGCAGCATTTTCTAATTCTTCATCTGCCTTTGGTCCTTTTAAGGCTATAAAAATTCCGCCTGGCTTTAAAAAAGGAATGCATAATTCAGAAAGGGTAGCCATGTTTGCTACCGCACGGCTTACTACCACATCATAACTTTCTCTATTTTCCTTTGCAAAGTCTTCTGCTCTTGTATGGATAGCACAGGCATTTTTAAGGTCCAATTTGTCTATAACCTCATTCATAAATTTAACTTTTTTATTTACACTATCTATAAGGGTAAGGTTAAATTCTTTTTCTATACGAAGTGGGATACCAGGAAAGCCTGCACCAGCTCCTATATCTAAAACCTTGTCTCCATTCTTAATATAGGACAAAACAGAAAGTGAATCTTCAAAGTGTTTTACTTTTATTTCTGCTGGATCTGTAATTGTTGTAAGGTTAGTGTGAGAGTTTACTTCAATTAAATAATTAGTGTAAACTTCATACATTTTTTTCTTGTCCACTTACTTCTCCTGTCTTTAATCTAATGAGTAATACGTTTATGTCTGCCGGGCTTACTCCAGATATTCTACTTGCTTGGCCAACTGATGATGGTTTGATTTCATTTAATTTTGTTGCGGCTTCTTTTTTAAGACCTTCTATACTAGTATAGTCAAAATCTGCTGGCAATTTTTTCTCTTCTAGTTTTTTAAATTTATCAATATCCGTCATCTGTTTAGCTATATAGCCTTCATATTTAATTTCTGTTTGAACTTGGATTTGTTGAAATTTTGGAAGTTTTGGCCTATCCTTATCAAGCACTTCTACCATAAAATAATCAAGCTCTGGTCGCTTTAATAAATCATAAAGACTCACTCCAGTTACTAAAGGTGTAGATCCTAGTTCTTCCATAATTTTATTTGTTTGTTCTGTTGGAGTTAGGATTATATTTTTAAGGCGCTTTTTCTCATTCTCTATATTTTCATATTTGTGAATCATTTTTTGGTAGCGCTCTTCACTAGCCAATCCTATATCATAGGCTTTTTGTGTTAGTCTTTTATCTGCATTATCTTGGCGCATAGTTAGTCTGTATTCACAACGACTAGTCATCATACGATATGGTTCGTTGGTTCCCTCTGTAACAAGGTCATCTATTAAAACACCTATATAAGCATCTGACCTATCTAGGATAAATGGATCTTCACCTTTTATTTTTAACGCTGCATTTATACCTGCTATTAGTCCTTGACCAGCTGCTTCTTCATAACCAGATGATCCATTTATTTGACCTGCAAAATAAAGACCAGAATAAGCTTTTGATTCTAAGGTTAGGTTTAGTTCACGAGTATCTATCATATCGTATTCGATAGCGTAGGCTGGGCGCATAATTTTTGCATTTTCTAGACCTATAATTGTTTTATAAAAGTCCATTTGCACTTCTTGAGGTAGGGACGAAGATACACCTTGGACATAAATTTCATCAGTTGATAATGATTCTGGCTCTAGAAATACTTGGTGGATATCACGGTCTGGGAAACGAATCATCTTATCTTCTATAGATGGACAATAACGAGGTCCGATGCCCTTTGTTTTGCCCCCGTATATTGGAGAACGGTCAATATTATCCATTATTATTTGCTTAGTTTCTGGCGTACTATAAGTTAGATAGCAATCATATTGCTTATGGCTTGAAAAATCTTCTCCTTCATTGGCAAAAGAAAATGGAACTATCTCCTCATCTCCAGCTTGAACTTCTGTATTTGTAAAGTCTATAGTCTTACGGTCAATTCTTGCAGGAGTTCCTGTTTTAAAACGGCGTAAGAAAAATCCCATTTCTTCTAGACAATCTGATAGATAAGTTGCTGCTGATAAACCGTGAGGTCCAGAAACTTTTTCAAAGTCACCCATCAGTATTTTTCCGTTTAAATAGGTTCCTGTACAAACTATAACAGCCTTGCAAGGAAAGATTGCTCCTTCGATTGTTTCACATGAAACAATTTTACCGTCTTCATAATTTATCTTATCTACTTCTTGTTCGAAAAGATCTAAATTAGCTTCATTTTCCAAAACTTTTTTCATCCCTTCGTGGTATTTTCTCTTGTCAGCTTGGACACGTAAAGAATGAACTGCTGGACCCTTTGATGTATTTAGCATACGAGATTGGATAAATGTTTTATCAATAACTTTTGCCATTTCTCCACCAAGAGCATCTAGTTCACGAACCAAGTGCCCCTTGCCTGTACCACCTATATTGGGGTTACAAGGCATATCTGCTACTGATTCTAAAGATGTAGTAAGAATTAATGTTTTCATCCCAAGTCTTGCTGCAGCAAGACCTGCTTCACAACCAGCATGGCCTGCACCAATGACTACCACATCATAAGTATCTTGTATATATTTATTATTATTTTCCAACACAAAACTCCTTAAAGACCTTATCCATTATTTCATCTGAAACTGAATCACCTATTACTAGTCCTAAATCATCATAGGATCCACGCAAATCAACTTCTACTGCATCAAGGGGAATCCCCATTTTAATATCAGTTAGCGAATCATTTAATTTTTTTCTCGCCTCATTTAATAGTCTTTCGTGGCGGGTATTAGTTATTAAGATTGATTCACGATTTATCTCACTTGTATCAAAAATACCGGTTATAGTTTCTTCTAGCTTATCAATACCAATATTTTCTGTCATAGATGTTTCTATAATAGGTAGATCAATGTTATTAAAATTACTTCTATCAAACTTTTGCTCAAGGTCTGTTTTATTTAAGATTATGATAGAATTTTTGCCCTCGATAAGGTCAAGTATTTTTTGATCTTCCCTATCAAATTCTCTTGATGTATCGAATAAAGCTATGATTAAATCAGAAGATTTTGAAAGTTCAATTGATTTATCAACACCAATTTTTTCTACCACATCATCAGTATCGCGGATACCCGCAGTATCATTTATCTTAAGGGTAAAGGACCCTAAATTTATATATTCACTAATCAAATCACGAGTTGTGCCAGGAATGTCGGTTACAATGGCACGATTTTCTTTTAAAAGTGCATTTAGTAAGGAAGACTTACCCACATTTGGTTTTCCAAGAATGGTAGTATTGATTCCTTCCCTAATAATTTTTCCCTTATTAGAAGTATTAAGAAGTTTATCAATTCTTTCCTTGGCTTCTTCCATGTATTTTATGATTTCATCTGGAGATAGGTCTTCGCCATCTTCTGTAAAATTTATTGAATATTCCAAACGTGATAGGGCTTCTAAAAGTGACTTGCGAATAGTTTCTATTTCCTTTCTTAAAGACCCATTTAGTTGGTTAATCCCTTGGGCTTGGGACAAATCATTAGTAGAATTTATAATATCTAAAACTGCTTCTGCTTGTGATAAGTCTATACGGCCATTTAAAAAAGCACGTTTGGTAAATTCTCCAGGTTCAGCTAAAACTGCTCCTTTATCTAGGATAAGATTTAAAATCTTTTTTACAGATATAAAAGACCCGTGGCAGTTAACTTCTACTATATCTTCACGAGTATAGGTAGAAGGACCAGCCATAAAATTTACCATAACTTCATCGATGATTTCCCCACCATCGATGATATTTCCATAGCGCATCCTGCGATTATCTTTTTTAATATCAATTGGCCCACCATGGATAGGCTCAAATATTTGATCGATTATTTCCTTGCTTTTATCCCCACTCATCCTCACAATGGATATACCACCAGTACCTGTTGGAGTAGAAATAGCTGCAATAGTAGCTTCACTCATAAAATTTTCCTTTCATAGTACGATTGTATCCACTACTTTGACTAGTGGTTATTAACATAAAGATTATAGTGGAAAATTGGTAAAAGTCAACATTTATAAGAAAAATACACAAAATTAATGTATTAAATATGTGTAAAATATGGACCAATTATGTTGACAATGTGTAGGAAATAGTTTATACTTATAGCATAATCAAATATGGAGGAAAAATGTAGATTATGAAAAAAGCCCTAATAGTAGCTCTAGCAGCTGGTTTAATCCTGCCAGTAAGCTCTGCATACGCAGCAGAAGAAAACCAAAATTTAGCAGCAGAGATAGCAGAACCAGTAGCAGAAGAAAATAAAGAAATAGCCCCTGCTAACTTAGAAGAAAATCCTGAAGAGAATCTAATAAAAGAAGCACCAGACCTTAAGGCTGATATTACAAATAAGGATGTAGAAGAACTTATAGAAACCCTTGACCGCAATACGGAAGAAATTAACAAAATCTTAGACGAAGAGCCAGAAATTGAAATTGATGAAGTCTTAGAAGAAGAAACTGGTGTAGAAAATGTAAGCGATCAAAGAATAAAATTTGATGGTGTGGCAAAAACAATTGATAAGGTAAATTTACAAGTTTATATCCCATGCGGGTCAAACTTTGATGTTGTAAGTATCAAAGAATATGCAAATGCAGTAAAAGATTCAAAGCTAAACTTCGACTTTGTTGAGGATGGCAAATACATCTACCTAACTAAGGGCCAAAACTACCAAGGTGGCGCCTATAAAAAACTTGATAAAGAAAATTCAACCCTAACAAACCACTACCAAGGATTTTTAGTAGTAGATGGCAAAGAAATCCCAATTACAATTTATAAAATAAATGGTGAAACCTATATAGATACCTATAAATTAGATGATGCACTAGCCTTTAGAACAAGAAAAAACCTAGAAGATAGGGAAGAAATCCTAGTAAACTCAGATAAATCTGATATCAAAGTGCCAAGCATAAATGAATTTCACCAAGAAATCAAAAAAGCAGACCACACCATATTATTTAACTGGGCACCATGGTGCAGGGATTCCCAACATGAGATAAAAATCTTAGAAAGATATGCCAAACGCCTAGAACAAGAAGGCAAGGGCAAGGTGCAGATTCTTGGAATGATAAAAGATTCTGATAAATACACTAAGGAAGAAATCTCTGTATTATTTAAAGATAAAAAGTCAGCATGGACCAATTTTGGTACAAATGAAGAGATTAATAATGAAATCCTAAGGCTACTAGGTAAGGTTTATGTAAAAGATATGGACGCTTACTTTGATATAAATGATCTAGACTCTCTAATCACAGACCCTAATGATCCAGATTACTATATAAGCGAGCCAGAAAGATACTACCTGTCTTATCCAACCAGCTTTATAGTAGATAAAAATTTAAAAATGCAAGGCAAAACCTTTGAAGACTACTACGAAGAATATTTAAACTTATATCTTGCAAAAAATAATATGACTAGGGAAGAGTACGATGATAAATATATATATGAGCAAAACACTTATTGGCGTTATCGTGAAAAATTAAAAAACCGTCCATTTGATGATAGTATAAGGGAAATAATCTACTCAAACTTCCTAGACTATGCCTTAAATAACAAAAAAGTTTCTCTAGATGATAAGAATCTCCTAGTAGAAAAAACAACAAATGTAGACCCTATAAAAGTTCCTAAAGCAAGCCAAGTAAAAACAACTACAAAGGCAAAAGCAAACCCAAAAACAGGGGTTGGATCAATTACAGGAATATTGGGGCTCTTAGGTGCAGCAACCCTAGGGCTTAAGAAAACAAAAAGGGATTAGTAAGCAAAAAAAAGCAGTCAAAAATGACTGCTTTTTTTACCTACAAAACTGTTTTAAAATTAACTTTAATCTTATCTTTAAATGTATTATAAATTAAGGTTCTTTTTAAAACTTCATCTAAAAATTCGTCCAGTTTTTCCCCTTCTAAAAAAGAGAAGAAGTAAACATCTACTTCTAGTTTTTCTATCAGACCCGGATCTTCATAGCCTATTACATTTAATAAATACATGGGATTTGAGATTTCTAAGTCTGCTTTAGCTTCTATATCTTGGAGAATTTCTCCGCGTTTTTTTGCCACATTTATCATAGTTAGCAAAATCTCCGAAACAATGGATGATACAAATAAGTCTATAGATGTAAATTCATCTTTTTCCGAATCAAAGGATATGGCTTGGTCTATACTAACAGATGTTTTTTCATTATAGACTTTAACATCCTCATCAAAAACCACTGCCCTAAAGGATTTGGAAAAATAATTTATATCATCATTCATAGTCTGCTCTCAATCTATCCCTTGCTTCTATCATAGAGCCTACTTTAGCCCTTATATTTTCATATTCATTTACTGGTCTATTTGAAAATGTAGCAAAACCACAATCAGGATTTAGCCATAGATTTTCTTTATCAATATAGGTTAAAGCTTCCTTGGCCCTATTATAAATAACATCTACATCTTCTTTTTGATCAAATCTAGGATTTAGAACCCCAAGTCCCAGTATAATTTTGTTTTTTATCCTCTCATCTGCTAGAAGAGATTTTAGCTCTCCTGCTCTTGGCGTAGAAAATTCTAGGGCCAGTAAATCTGCATTTATATCAGCAAATAAGTCAAGTAGGGGTGTATAAGGGCCAGTTAGTAAAATACTTTCATCCTTACTCCAATTGCCCCTGCAAACGTGCATGGAAGCTATAGATTTTTCCCTATCTATGCCATCCATAACACTTTTTATAAGGTGAGTTGCAAATTCTAATTCTTCTGTCGGATCCTTTCTTTGGGAAAGGGAAGCACACATAAAGGTCCTTGGCCTACCTTCTGTAAAAACTATCTCTGTTAGAACCGGCTCATCAAATTGGATAACATCTACACCAATTTCTTGAAGTTTTGCTATTTCTTTTTTAAAGATTTTTATTATATCTTCACCCAAATCTTCCTTGCTAGCATAGTAATTTGAGCTAACATTTGGTAACCACATACTACGAGTTACAAGATATGGACCTGGTAGGGTGATTTTTACTGGTCTATTGGTAAAAGATTTTAATTTTTTAAGCTCACTTGCTACTATATCTCCTGTGTATTCCACCTTGCCCGTACAGATAGCATTTTTTATGGAAGAAGCTGGGACATCTAGGGTATTTAAAATATTTTCAAATTCTCTTTTATCATCCACATAGTCAAGCATCTCTGCCATAGACATTTGAGAAACTCCGCCAAGTTTTTCAGATATAAATGATACATAGTTATCACGGCCTATTTCACCACTTGTTATGATATCAATATCTAAGTCTTCTTGGAGTTTTACTACATCCTTGGTTTTTTCATCTACTAATTTTTCATAAGTTTCTTCATCTATTAATCCTGCGCTAAGTTTCCTACGGGCCATTAATATTTCATGGCCCCTGGGCATGGATCCTATAAGAGCAGTGTTAAATAAATTAGTTTTCACTATTAAAGCCTTCGATAAAGTTTCCTAGATATTCATTTGCCTTTGTAATTTGTTCAAAACCTTCGCGTCTGCCTGGCTTCCATTCTGTAAGGCCTTCTAGGTCCATGATTTCCTTATCTTCTTCTTTGTTATAGTCCATTTTAAACATAATGTCATCAAATTCTTTGATATCTTCATCATCTACTTCTGGGTTAAAGGTAAAGATGCAGTGGTCAAAGTAATCTGTTTTTGATAAAACTTCTACTTCATTTTTATCAATTGTTCCATCAACAATCCAAGCATCATAGTTTAAATCAAGACAAAAACTTGCATCTACATCATCATTTAAAAGTGCCTTCATACTATCAAGCTCACCACCAACGTGGTCTCCGTGAAGACCAACACCTATGTCAAATCTTTTTTCTTCGTAGTCTTTTTCAAATTCTAGGCCGTTTTTGTGTAAGTGATAAATTGGGATTAGTCTTGCTTGAGGAGAATCTATAGCGCCAAAGCCAATAGTTTTTCCCTTTAGATCAGCTAATTCATTAAATTTATCTTTTTTAACTACTAAATATGTTTGACGATCTCTGTCTGTATCCCTCATGCAAGCAATTTTTTCTTCACCTTCTGTTCTAAGGTGCGCATCAAGGTTGGCAAGTGGAGAGTTCCAAGCAACATCTATATCTCCATTAACTAAGGCATCTACTTGGAGTTTATAGTCTTTAAAGAAAACTGGCTTAATTTCAGCACCATTTTCCTTATAAAATTTTTCTATCATTTCCCAAATTACAGTAACTCTTGGAGCGTAAATTACAGCTCCTACTTTTAATTTTTTCATTGTAAACCTTTCTTATACACTAAAATCAGAAACTATAGTAATGGTTGTCCTGTAATAGCTCTTCCTAGCCAAACATTTAAGATATCCAATGATGGAGCCATGATTTGTCCTGCATAGGCATCTCTCATTAGTCTTTCTATTTCTGACATTCTGTTATAAGTTTTTCCACCACCCACTCTCATAGCAAGGTTAGATGATTCAATTGCCCTATCTATTGCACAAACTCTAGCTGCAATTATTTTTGCAACTGCATCTTCTTCTCCATCTACTAGAGATCTAGCTGCAAGCTCTGTTACTGCCTTTGAGCTTAGAGCGTCTGAGTAAATTTTTGCTAAATGTACTTGGACTGTTTCTATATTAGATAGGTTTGATCCGTCTGGATATTTTCTATTTACTGCATAGTCATTAGTTACTTGTGACAATCTTAAGTTTAGTCCTGTATAAACACTAGCAAGACCTAAAATAAAGTATGGAGCTACTATATTAAATACTTGGTCTTCTCCTGATCCTTCTTCACCTATACGATTTACTTCAGGTAAAGTTACTCCATTTAATTGCATAGGGCAAGAAACGTTTCCTTTCATGCCAAGACCTTTCCAGTGTTCCATTTTAAATTCTAAGCCATCACTATCAATTGGTACTAGCCAGTTGTTAATAGCTCCTTCTTTTTCAGTTGATGGGGTTAAAATTAAATAATAACTTGCATGTGTTGCGCTTGTTACCATGGATTTAACACCATTAAATACAAATTCGCCGTTATCTTTCTTTTCTACTTTTACTTCTGGGATGTAAAAGTGAGTTCCTGTTCCAAATTCAGAGTAAGCTAGGGCCATAAATACATTATTTTCTACAATATCATTTACAACACGTTTTTTAATCTCTTCATTGCCTTCATTTAAAACTGTCATTAGTGCTACGTTATGCATCATATAACATAGGCCTGCTGTCGGGTTACTTTCAGCAAATGCCATTACTGCTTGTTGGTGCTCTACTGCAGTTTTTCCAAGGCCACCCATTTCTTCTGGGATTAGTAGTTTAAAATAACCTGCTTTTCCCATTTCCTCAAATGATTCTACTGGAAATCTGCTCTCCTCATCACTGCTACGAGTATAAGGCTCAATGTGTTCTTTAGCAAATTGTTTTGCTTGTTGGTAAAAATCCATATTTAACCTCCTAAAAAATATCGTTTACATCTCTATGATAACAAGGTTATGTTAAAATGTCTACAATTTTATCCAAACTTTCTTGTAATATCTTTTAAAAATTTAACTAAATTTTAAAGGTAAGTATATAAATAATTTAATTTTAAAGACAAAAAAAGCAGCCTTATGGCTGCTTAGTTTTATTCTTCATCATCCCCAACATAGTCTACTACTACATAGCGTTTTGGCTCTTGGCCTTCTGAGTGGCTGGCTACATTTGGATATTTGCTGATTTCTTCGTGGGCTAGTCTTCTTTCGTAGGAGTTCATGTATTTTAAGTTCCAAGATTTTTTGCTTCTTTGAACTTTTCTTGCTGTATCTGCTGCAAGTTCTATGATTTTTTCATCCCTACGTTTTTTATAATTATTGATATCTACATTTACTCTTAGGTTATTAGATCTTGAATCAATAGATTTTCTTACTAAAAGCTCAATTGCATCTAGGGTCGATCCACCTTTTCCAATAGCAATGCCAGTATCTTCTTCAGCAACTTTTGCATCAAGTTTTATAATTGATCCTTCTAAGTTACCTATGACACTTGAGTTTTCAAAGTGCATTTCTTTTAGGATATTTTCTAAAAATTCTTTAGCCTTATAAAATTTTTCTATGTCTGTTTGTTGCTTTTCTTGGGCAAGGTTTGGTCTTGCTGCTACTTTAAAGTCACTTGCTGAATCATCAGCTTTTTCTTTTTCTATTTTAGATTCTTCAGATTGTGCTGGGTTTGACTCAAAAGTAAGTTTTGATGACCTATCTATTACCTTGTAGGTATCTGCCACTGGTTTTTCTTTAACAAGCTTGTCTGCTTCATCTCTAAAATCTATATTTTCAATAGTTTTTGAATTTTCAGCACTTTTTTCTTCTTGCCCTTCCCATGGGTCGTTAACTTTGATATCTAGCTTTTCGTTGTTATCGATTTGGCTAATTTTTTCATCCAAATCTTTTGTTAAATCAATACCTTGGCTGCGGTAATTACTGGAGTTTTCTTCAAAACTTTTTATTTTTTGTAGTCTTTCGTATTCTCCATAGTTTTCATCATCATCTGTGATTTCATGGATGCGATCTTCAAAGTCTTGGCCTTCTTTGGCGTATTCATCATAGGAATTGTGGTCATCTTCGTAGGCTTCTTCGCTTTGGTAGTTAGCACGGGCTTCATCTTCGTAGTATTTGCTACGGTCTTTGATGTTATATTCTCTATCAAACTCGCCACTTGTTAGTGAATCACGTTTGATTTCATTTTCTAAATCTATCATGGCTTCATTGATATCTTCATCAAAGCTTATTCGAACTACTGCATCCTTGGCACCTAGACCTAAAAATCCACTGCTACCTGCTTCTATAACATCAATATCTACTTCTGCTCTAGTTTTGCCAATTTCTGCTAGGCCTTTTCTTATAGCTTCTTCTTTATTTTTTGCTTGTTTTATTATTGACTTTCTCATTTTTTACCCCTATGTTATCCTTGGACTTGCCTAGGCTTTTTGATTGTAAAGTGCATTATAACCATAATTATAAGTCTAATTACAGAACTCATTGTATAATAAAGTGGCAGACCTGCTGGTAAGTTTCTAAACATAAAGAAATATAGGATAGGCATCATCAAGAATGTCTTATTCATACTAGCCATAGGTCCTTCAGACATTTGTGGATTGGTTTTAATTGAAAATAATTGTACTAAAATTTGTGATACACTTGTTGCAAGTGGTAAACCAAACCAATATGGATCTTTGTTTGTCAAATCACTTATCCAATAAAAATCTTTTCTAATTCCCTCAATACCTTCTGGGAATACATATTTGGTTGTATCTTGCATTACCCTAAATAAGGCAAGGATTATTAATAATTGCAAAATCATGGTAAGGCATGAGGCAAGACCTGGGTTAACATTTTCCTCCCTATAAAGCTCTTGCATTTTTTGCTGCATGATTTGAGGGTCATAGGAATATTTTTTTTGGATTTCATCCATTTTAGGTTTTATTTTCCTGGTATTTTCTGCTTGTTTTTGTTGGGAAATGGTAACTGGGATAATAATAAGGCTAACAAGCAAGGTCATTAAGATAATTGAAATAGCATAAAAGCTTATGTTGCTAGGTTCTACTTGGTTTGCGGCCAGTGAATCATAAATCCACCTCATTAGTTTTCCTAATAAGGAAGCTAAAAAATTTATCATATTCTCTCCATTTTTCTAATAAATTCTCGTATGTAGGACTAATAGGATCATCTTACAGGGTCATATCCGCCTTTGGAAAAAGGATTACATCTTAAAATTCTCCACAAAGACATAAAAAATGCTTTAAAAAATCCATATCTTGTAAAACACTCAGTAGCATATGCTGAGCAAGAAGGATAGTATTTGCATTTTCCAAAGCCTAATTGTGGAGAAATGTAAGTTTTGTAAAAATTTATAATTTTTATAAATATTTTATTTAACATAAAAAATCTTATTCTTTTTAAAAGCAATACTCATCACATGACCAAAAGTCTTTTTTAAGGCTAGGTAGTCATAGTCTGTGACATGTTTTTTAGGGATAACTACTATATCAACCCCGTTGAGGTTTTTATAATTGTTCCTTACTATATCGCGCAGCTTCCTTTTAAGGGCATTGCGCTGGTTAGCCTTGCCGATTTTTTTGCTAATAGAAAAGCCAAATCTAGGATGGTTAAGGCCATTATTCTTAATTAATATAGTAAAGTCCCTATTATAGAAAGCATTACTTTTTTTGTAAACTTTTTGAAAGTCAGTATCTTTTCTTAAACTAAGTCGCTTTTCCATCTACGTCCTAAATTTCTAAACGTGCTTAAAAGCTAGGCAAAAGATGCCTATAATTAAGCTGTTAATCTTTTTCTATTTTTTTTACGACGAGCTTTAATCACTCTTCTTCCACCTGGAGAAGACATTCTTTTTCTAAAACCGTGATCTTTTGCTCTTTTTCTTCTATTTGGTTGATAGGTTCTTTTCATAGTTACACCTCCTACTTATAATTTTAGACTCATACTATTATATGAATAAAGGGCTATTTTGTCAAGATTATTTAGGATTTTTACGCTAGATGTATAGCTAATGTATAAGAAATGTATAGTATTTTTTATAATAATTCATTAATCCCTAAAAAACATAAATAAATATACAATGTGGATAAGTTTTTTATGCAAGATTTTATGCACAGCTTTTTAACAGCTTTTAGCCTTGGATATTTATTAGCAAAAGTGATTGTAAAAAATCATTTATCCCCAATTATTGGGCTAAGCCAAGATTAAATATAAATAATTTTAATAAATACACAGACTTATCCACATATCAACAAGTGTTTTAAAATTTACTATTCTTAAATTTAGAGTTTTCCCAAAATTTATCAACAGAATGTGGATAAGTTGTCAAAACATTCAAATTATAGTATAATTTGAGGTGTAAAACCCAGGGGAAAAGCTAAAAACTTACTTTCATAAACAAAAAGTTTGTGGAAAACTAAAATTATTATAAGCTATTTCTATAACTTTTTCTATAAAACCCTTGAAAAACAGGTGAATTTTTTATAAACAATAAGTTATCCACAATTTAATCCACAGGTGTGGATAAATAAAAAAATCTTAGTTAAGCTTTGATATATAGACTTTTTACCAATGTGGATAGATTTTCTTATGAAAGGCATGGTAATGATTAGTTTAGAATACATTACAGATGAATTAAAAAATGAAATGAAAATGAATATTGCCGATCAGTCGCAATATGATACATGGATAGACATATTAAAACCTCTAAATCTCTTTGAAAATACCCTTTATTTAGAGATACCAAAGTCAGAAATGATGTTTGTTTACGAAAAAATCTGGACACCGGCCCTCCAAGAGACCCTAGATGAGATAAATAGGGAAAATGACTATGACCTAAAGGTTGTAATAATAGCTAAAGATAGTGATAGCTATAACAGGGTCCTTGCCATGGGCAAAAATTACGAGTCTGATGGTCAGATGAGACTAAAGGAAGTAAATAAGTTTCCAAAACCAATTCTTGATCGAAATTATACCTTTGAAAATTTTGTTCAAGGTAAGTCAAATCAATATGCCCACGCTATTGCAAGTGCTGTTACCCAAGATATTATTAATGATAATCCAAGTAAAAATTATAACCCTCTATTTATATATGGAGAATCAGGTTTGGGGAAAACTCACTTAATGCAAGCTATTGCCCACAAGATTTTAGAAGAACGCGATGATTTATATGTCATGTACATATCCAGTGAACGATTTACAAATGAGCTTATAGCAAGTATCCAACCAACTAGTAAAAATAAAAACCAAAACTTAAACCAAGAGTTTAGAAATAAATATAGGTCAGCTGATATCCTTTTAATAGATGATATCCAGTTCTTATCTAATAAGGAAGGAACTCAAACAGAACTTTTCCACACTTTTAATGATCTTTACTATGCAGATAAGCAAATTGTCCTATCATCAGACCGTCCACCCCTTGAGATAAAAGACCTAGAAGATAGGTTGTTATCAAGGTTTTCATGGGGAATTACAGTAGATATTGGTAAACCTGATTTTGAAACCCGTGTGGCAATTTTACAAAAAAAATCAGATGAACTAGGGGCCTATATAGATAATGAAATCCTAACTTATATAGCAGAAAATATAGATACCAATATCAGAGACCTAGAGGGAGCCTTATCTACAGCCATCGCCTATGCCAAGGGAGATAATAGAAATGCTGTTAGCATAGAAGATGCTAAAAAGGGTGTAAATACTAGGAGTTTAAATAAGCAAAAACATGTAAATATAGATGATATCCAACAGTTTGTAGCTGAGAGATATAATGTAAAAGTAGCAGACTTAAAGGGTAAGTCTAGGAAAAAAGATATAGTCCACCCTAGGCACATATCAATGTATCTAGCCCGTGATATCCTAGATGATAGCCTAGTTACTATTTCCAATGCTTTTGACCGTGACCACACCACAGTTATGCATGGGATAGATAAAATAAAAGATGAAATGAATCTAAATCCTGATTTTAAGGAAGAAATAGAAGGTTTAAGAAAGTCAATTACCGAGTAAAATGTGTATATCCTTGGGGATAGGCTTGTGGATAAGTCAAAATATTTATTTTTTAATTTTTCCTAAAAGGATATGTGGATAAAGTCTAAAGTTATCCTTGGCTTTTCCTAGAATGATTTTGGAAAAATTATAGCTATATTTAAACATTAGCTTAACTTATCCACATATATACACCCCCTACTACTAATACTACTAAATATATATAGTTATATGAGGAGCAACTATGAAAATTGAAGTAAAACAAAATGAGCTAATGAATGCTATTAATATAGCAAGCAAGGCCGTAAGTAAAAATACCAATATACAAATTCATGAATTAATATACTTCGAGGCTAAGGATGATAGACTCTTACTGACTGCTTTTGATGGAGAGATAACAATCTTAACTTCTATCCCAGCCCTAGTAAAAGAAGAAGGTGAGATGGCTGTAAAGGCCAACCTATTTTCAGGTATCATTAGAAAATTACCAAATGATACTGTAAAAATAGAAATTAAAGATGGCAAGATAAATATCAAAAGTCAAAACTCAAACTTTAACCTAATTGCTTTTGAATATTTTGAAAAACAAGATTTGACCCTGCCAGATACTGATCCTATAGAAATAGCCAATGATAAATTAAAAAGATCCATCCTTCAAACAGAATTTGCAACAAGTATAGATGAAACAAAGCTTGCTCTAACAGGAATTTTGTTTGAATTAAAAGAATCTTACTTAAATATGGTAGCCCTAGATGGTTATAGGGTGGCTTTAAAGAAAAATAAAATAGACTATCCATCAGCCTTTGAAGATAGTGAATTTATCATTCCAAAAAGATCTCTTATGGAGTGGTCTAGAATAATTTCAGATGATAATACAACCTACATTTATAAAAATGAAAATGACATAGTATTTAAAAGTGAATTCACTACTATGTATTGCAGAGTAATAGATAAAAACTTTATAGATTATAGAAATATTATAAATGATATTTCAGATACATCCGTAACCCTAGATAGAAATAGCCTAGCCCGAGCTCTTGACCGTGCGCAAGTATTATCAGATCCAGGTAAGGCAAATCTTATTAGAATAGAAATAGCAGAAAATCACATGGTTATAAAATCTAACTCAGAAGTAGGGGATGTAAAAGAAGTTATAGAAACAGAACAAAGTGGTGAAGACTTAGACATTGCCTTTAATGCTCGTTATATGCAAGAAGGTGTAAAGGCCAATGAATCTGATAGGATAAAATTAACCTTTAAATCTTCCCTAAATCCTTGCCTTATCTATCCAGTAGATAGCAAGTACGAAAATGAAGAATTTACCTACCTTGTTTTACCAGTTAGACTAGCAAACTAAAAGGGAAGATTATGGAAAATTTAGAATTTGAAGCTGAGATGATAACTCTAAAAGACCTCCTAAAGGCAACTCAACTTGTGCATTCAGGGGGTCTTGCAAAACTTATTATCAAAGAGGAAGGTGTTTTATTAAATGATGAGCCTTGCTTTATCCCTGGCAAAAAATTATACAAGGGAGATAGGGTTATCTTTGATAATATAAGTATAACAATTATATAATGTGGATAAGTGAAATAGAGATTAAAAATTTTAGAAATTATCACAATCAATTTGTAAATTTTAATGATGGTATAAACATTTTTTTGGGAGACAATGCCCAGGGTAAGACTAATCTTTTAGAATCCCTCTACTACCTAGCCAATGCCAGCAGCTTTAAAAAAATCCGCGATAGGGACATCATAAGCTTTGGCAAAGAAGAAATGACACTTAAGGGCCTTATAAGAAAAGATAGGTATTTTAAGAAGGTTTTGGTAGATATAGAGGATGGGGAAAAGAAAATTTGTGTAAATGGAGTAAAATATGAGAGGAACAAAGATTTAAAGGCTCTTTTTTCTTTGGTCCTATTTACTCCAGAAGACCTACTAATTATAAAGGAAGGTCCAAACCTTAGGCGTGATTTGATAGATGAAATCATAATATCAATTGATTTTGCCTATAAAACCACTAAAAAAGAATATGATAAGTTAATTTATCAGAGAAATAAGCTTTTAAAAAACCAAAAATCTCCTTATTTTAACCAGCAATTAGAGGCTTATAATAAGGAACTTACCAAGTATGGCTTTAAGATTTATAAACGCAGGGCCAAATTTATAAAAATAATAGATCAATTTGCAAATCAATACCATAGTAAACTTTCAGCTAGTAAGGAAGATTTAAGATTAACCTATAATCCAGATATTGCTGCTAGAAGCTATGAAGATTACTACAATAAATTTATAAGTGCAAGAAATGATGACCTAAGATATATGACCACCCAAAGAGGAATCCACAAGGATGAGATAGACATATCCATAAATGATAGGCTAATCAAAAACTTTGGATCTCAAGGCCAGCAAAGGTCAGCCATTTTAAATATCAAACTTGCCCAAGTGAAACTAATTATGGAAGTGACAGGTGAAAAATCTGTCATTTTGTTTGATGATGTTTTCTCAGAACTAGATGAAAAAAGATCGCACTTTCTTTTAGAAAATCTAGCGGGCTTTCAGACAATAATTACAGCTACCAACACCAAGTCTTTGGACATGGTAGATAAGTCAAACATTAAAAAAATTGCAGCAGGCAAGATTTTAAATGCTTGATAAGAAAGGAAAAATATGACAGAATCTAATTATGATGCCGGTAATATCAAGGTCTTAGAAGGGCTTGAACCTGTTCGACTAAGACCTGGTATGTATATCGGTTCAACAAGCGAGAAGGGTCTTCACCACTTAGTTTATGAAGTAGTAGATAACTCAGTGGATGAGGCTCTTGCAGGTCGTTGTGATTACATAAAAGTAACTGTATCAGCAGATAATATAGTAAGTGTAGAAGATGATGGATCAGGAATCCCAGTAAAAGAACATCCACAAACAGGCAAATCTACTTTAGAAACTGTTTTAACAGTTCTTCACGCAGGGGGTAAATTTGACTCATCTGCCTACCAATTTTCAGGTGGACTCCACGGGGTTGGGGTTTCAGTAGTAAATGCTCTTTCAGAATATTTAATAGCTGAAGTAAAAAGAGATGGCCACATTTATAGGATGAGCTTTGAGCGTGGTGTAGCTACAAGTGATCTAGAAATAATAGGAGATACTAACGAAACTGGTACAACCATTACCTTTAAACCAGATAGCGAAATCTTTGAAACAACTGAGTTTGACAAAAAAACTCTAGAACGTAGATTTCGTGAAATGGCATTTTTAAACTCTGGTGTCCAAATTATCTTTGAAGATGAACGCGACGAATATAGCCAAACCTTTAAATATGATGGTGGAGTTAGAGAATTTGTTGAGTATCTAAACCGCAACAAAGATCCAATCATGGAAACTGTCCCACACTTTGTAGGTAGCCAAGAAGATACAGAAATAGAAATTGCCTTTCAATATACAGACTCATATAGTGAAAATATTTTAACCTTTGCCAATAATATTTTAACTCCAGAAGGTGGGACCCACCTATCAGGATTTAGGTCAGCCCTAACCCGTGGAGTAAATGATTATGCCCGTAAATATAAATTCTTAAAAGAAAACGAAGATAACCTCCAAGGAGAAGATGTTCGTGAGGGTATGACAGCTATAGTTTCTGTAAAAATATCAGAACCTCAATTTGAGGGACAAACCAAGGCAAAACTTGGTAACTCAGAAGTAAGGGGAGCTGTGGATACATTTTTCTCTAAAAAATTAGAAGCCTTTTTAGAAGAAAACCCAAAAGTTGCATCAACTATCCTAGATAAGGCCCTATCTTCCAGAAGAGCCAGAGAAGCTGCAAGAAAAGCAAGGGACTTAACTCGCAAAAGATCTATTTTAGATAGCGCAACACTTCCAGGAAAACTTGCTGACTGCCAATCAACAGATATAAATGAAAATGAAATCTTTATCGTCGAAGGTAACTCAGCTGGTGGTTCTGCCAAGGGTGGCCGTGATAATAGAATCCAAGCTATACTTCCCCTAAGAGGAAAAATCTTAAATGTAGAAAAAGCAAAATTAGATAGGATTTTAAACTCAGAAGAGATTAAGGCGATGATAACAGCCTTTGGTACAGGCATAGGCAAAGACTTTGATAGATCAAAATTAAGATACGGTAAAATCATCATCATGACAGATGCCGATGTCGATGGTGCCCACATCCGTACCCTACTTTTAACATTTTTCTATAGGTATATGAGAGAATTAGTAGATGAAGGCCACATTTATGTTGCCCAACCACCCCTATATAAAATCAGCCACGGAAAAACAGAACGTTATGTGTATTCAGATGATGAACGTGATAAAGTTTTAAAAGACCTTGATGGAGAAAAATACAAAATTAACCGCTATAAGGGTCTTGGGGAAATGAATGCAGAACAACTTTGGGAAACTACTATGAATCCTGATAATAGAGTACTCTTAAGGGTAAAGGCAGATGCTGATTCAACAAGCACAGATGATACCTTTAGCCTACTTATGGGAGAAAAAGTAGAACCAAGACGTGAATTTATAGAAGAAAACGCCAAATACGTAACTAATATCGACGTATAGGAGGCAAGATGATAGAAATAAATAATGAACATAATATTATAAATGTTGACCTAGAAGATAAAATGAAGGATGCCTACCTAGATTATTCTATGTCAGTTATAGTTTCCCGTGCCCTGCCAGATGTGCGCGATGGACTAAAACCAGTTCATAGAAGAATTCTTTATGGTATGGAAGGCCTAGGTCTTGATCCAAATAAACCAACTAGAAAATCAGCCAGAGTTGTTGGGGAAGTAATGGGTAAGTATCACCCTCACGGTGACTCTGCAATCTATGATGCCCTAGTAAGACTTGCTCAAGATTTCTCAACTAGATATCCTCTAGCCCAAGGTCAAGGTAACTTTGGTTCAGTAGATGGGGATGATCCAGCTGCTATGCGTTATACAGAAGTACGTATGTCAAAGATTGCCAAAGAAATGCTACGCGATATCAACAAAGATACCGTAGACTTTATGCCAAACTTCGATGAAGAGGAAAAAGAACCGGTAGTATTACCATCTAGATTTCCAAATCTTTTGGTAAATGGATCTAGTGGTATTGCCGTAGGTATGGCAACAAATATGGCTCCTCATAACCTAAATGAGTCCATAGATGCATCCATTGCCTACATGAAAAATCCTGAAATTTCCGTAGAAGACTTAAACGAAATCATAAAAGGACCAGACTTTCCAACAGGGGCAAAAATCCTTGGTAGAAAAGGGATTAAGGATGCCTATAAAACAGGTCGTGGAAAAGTAAAACTACGTGGTATTGCAGAAATAGAACCCTTTAAGAAAAATCGTGAGAGGATAATAATCACAGAAATTCCTTATCAGGTAAATAAGGCAAGGCTAATAGAAAAAATTGCAGACCTTGTAAAAGATAAGAGAATAGACGGTATTTCTGATATCAGAGATGAATCTGATAGAAAGGGAATGAGAATCGTAATAGAGATTAAACGCGATTCAAATGCAAATATCGTTTTAAATAACCTTTATAAATACACCCAACTAGAAACAACCTTTGGTATTATAAACTTAGCCTTAGTTGATGGTATTCCACAAGTTTTAACCCTAAAAGAACTTATAAAATACTACATCGACCACCAAAAGGATGTTGTAACTCGTAGAACTCAATTTGACCTAGACCGTGCCAAGGCTCGTAAACACATAGTAGAAGGTTTAATAATTGCTATTGATAATATTGATGAGATTATTAAAATCATTCGTTCATCCTATGATGATGATCAAATTAAGGGGATATTCCTAGAAAGATTTGGTCTAACAGACCTACAGTCCCAAGCTATCCTAGATATGAGATTAAAACGCTTATCAGGTCTAGAAATCGAAAAGCTAAATGCTGAAAACAAAGAACTTGAAGAAACTATTAACTACCTTGTAGGTATACTAGAATCAGAAGATAAACTTATCGAATTAATCGAAGAAGAACTTTTAGAAATTAAAGAAAAATACGGTGATGCTCGTCGTACTAAAATTGTAGCTGATGAAGGGGATATAGATATCGAGGAGCTAATTGAAGAAGAAGATATCTTAATTACTCTAACTAATGATGGTTACATCAAACGCCTACCAGTGGATACCTATAAGGTGCAAAACAGAGGTGGCAAGGGTATTTCAGCTGCAAATACCAAAGAAGATGATTTTATCAAACGCATCATGACAACAAACACCCACGAAGATTTACTATTCTTTACCTCCTTTGGTAGAGTTTATAGCCTAAAGGGTTACGAAATCCCAGAAGGATCTCGTACTAGCCGAGGACAAGCGATAATTAATATTTTATCCTTAAATTCTGGTGAAAAAATCACAGAAATTATGCCACTTTCTGTATTAAGTGATGATGATCAGATAGTACTTCAAACAAAATATGGTAAAATTAAGAAAACTGATGCTAATAATTTTACATCTATCCAAAGAAATGGAATCATAGCCATTGGCCTAGAAGAGGGAGATAAACTAATATCTGCCCGCCATATAGAAAAAGAAGAAGAATTAATTATTTCAACTAAAAATGGTATGACTATCCAATTTAATACAGAAGATGTAAGAAGCATGGGCCGCCAAGCTCGTGGTGTTCGCGCTATAAAACTAAATGAAGATGATGAAGTAGTAGCAATGAATATCAAGGGAGATGAAACCTATCTTTTAGTTGTAACAGAAAATGGTTTTGGTAAGAAAACATCCTTTAATAACTTTAGCAACCAAAATAGGGGTGGAAAAGGAATCAGATGCCATAAGGTTACAGAAAAAACAGGTTGTGTAGTAGATACCCTACCAGTAGATTTAGACGATGATGTATTGATGGTATCCCTAAATGGTGATATGATTAGAATAACAGCAAAAGATATATCAACTACAGGTAGAAATACCATGGGAGTTACCCTTAAAAATCTAAAGGATGAGTCAGACAAAATCGTATCAGTTGCTAAATATGATGCTAGTTTAGGAGTAGAAGTAGAGGAAGAAAATGTTTGATAAAAAAATTGAAAAAACAGATGATATCCAAACCATTAAACTAATCGGCGATTTAGATGTATATTCAGAAGATGAATTTAAAAGCTTTATAGAAGAAGAGATAGATTCAAATAAGGATATAACTATTGACTTAAAAGAGCTAGACTATCTTGATTCAACAGGCCTTGGTATGTTTATGAACATTTATAAAATGGTAAATGACAATGATAAAGAAGTAAAAATAATCAATGCCAAAGACAATATTGTAAAACTATTTAGAATAACTGATTTAACAGATCTATTTGATATGGAGTAGAAGATGGAGAAAATCAGCATAACAATCCCACCTAAAAAACTTTATATAAAATCAATTAGACTTTTCACTGCATCCCTTGCCAGTGACCTAGGTTTTAATATAGAAGAGGTAGAAGATTTAAGAGTAGTTGTTAGCGAGGCTATCAACTACAAATTATCCGATACTGATGTAACAATCGAGTTTTTACCAGCAGAAAAAAATATAGAAATCAAGGTCCTAGGTAAGGATAAGACCCTGGATGAGCGTGCACTAAAAATGCGTGATTTGATTTTAAAAGAGCTAGCAGATGAAGTTGATATAAGCGATGGAGCAATCAAAATCATAAAAAGGGCTATATAATGACAGCTAAAAAACAGCCAGATAAAAATGATAAAGAATATAAAGAAGAGATAAAAAGAAAGTTTGAAGAATACTATGAAACACGCGATATAAAATTGCGTGATGAGCTTATTGAAGAGCACATGTATATTGTAGATATTTTATCAAACAAATATGTAGGTAAGGGTATCGAAAAAGAAGACCTCTACCAAGTAGCAAGTCTAGGTCTTATCTATGCAGTAGAAAGATTTGACCCAAGTAAGGGCTACGAATTTTCTTCTTTTGCCACTCCAACAATTATGGGAGAGTTAAAACGCTACTTTAGGGATAAGGGTTGGGTAATAAGAGTTCCAAGACGTATCCAAAACCTTTATAAAAAAATAAATAACGCCAAAAAAGTGTTGCCTCAAGAACTACAAAGAACTCCAACAGTAAAAGATATAGCAGATTACCTAGGAGAAGATGAGGAAACCATACTAGAAACCATGGAAGCAAGTAAAGTATATGCTCCACAAAGTCTTGATATGAAATACCAAGTTCAAAAGGGAGAAAATTCCATAGACCTTGCTGATATGATAGGTGAAGAAGATAGAAACTTTGATTCAGTAGAATTATCAGATCTTATAGATAAGTCTACAGCAAGGCTAAATGACCTAGAAAAAGAAATCCTGCAACTAAGATACTATGAGGGACGCACCCAAATAGACATAGCAGAAACTCTAGATATTAGCCAAATGACTGTTTCAAGAATAGAAAAGAAAATACTCCAAAAATTTACTCTAGAACTAGAGAAAATGGAAAACATGTAGTCCACGGCCCAGCCGTGGATTTTTATATTTATTTCTTATTAAAAATTTAACTATCGTTTATTAAATGTTTTTAAGGGGTAAAATTGATAATAAGTATCAGATGCGCAAATTAAAAATCAGGAGGACATATGCAAACTTTAGATAGATATGAACTTTTTATAGGGGGCGAGTGGGTAAAACCAGAAAGCGATCAATATATTGACATCATCAGCCCATCAACAGGCGAAAAACTTGGTGAATTTGCAGCAGCAAATGACAAAGACGTAGACAAGGCAGTATCAGCAGCCAGAAAAGCCTTTGAAAGCGAATATGGCTCATGGGATAAAGAGCAAAGAGTACAACTACTTTTAGATATAGCAGCAAAAATTGATGAAAATAGAGAATATTTAGCAAAATTAGAATCAATGGATAATGGTAAACCAATCCGTGAAACATTAAATGCAGATATCCCTCTAGTAGCTGATCACTTTAAATACTTTGCAGCAGTACTTAGAGCAGATGAAGATGAAATTACAAAACTAGGTGGTAGATTTGTTTCAATTAGAAAACGTGAACCATACGGAGTAGTAGGACAAATGATTCCTTGGAACTTCCCACTACTAATGGCAGCTTGGAAACTAGCTCCAGCAATAGCGGGAGGAAATACTGTAGTAATCTCTCCATCAAGCCATACTTCACTTTCTATCTTAGAACTAATGAGATTAATCGAAGATGTAGTACCAAATGGAGTTATTAACCTTGTAACAGGAAAAGGATCAGTAACAGGAGAATACCTCCAACACCACCCAGGCTTTGATAAACTTGCCTTTACAGGATCAACAGCAGTTGGCCGTCACATAGCAGTATCAGCAGCAGAAGCCCTAATCCCAGTTACCCTAGAACTAGGTGGAAAATCAGCTCACGTAATATTTGATGATTGCGATATGGAAAAAGCAATCGAGGGAGCTCAGCTTGGTATCCTATTTAACCAAGGAGAAGTATGCTCAGCAGGATCTAGATTATTCGTTCAAGAAACAATCTATGATGAATTTGTAGAAAAACTAGTAAAAGCCTTTGAAAATGTAAAAGTAGGCGACCCACTAGACCCAGAAACACAAATGGGAGCTTTAAGAGATAAACAAAGATTTGAAGTACTAGAAGAATTTATCGAAAAAGCAAAAGCAGGCGGTGGACAAGTCCTAACAGGTGGTCACCCACTAACAGAAAATGGCCTAGACAAAGGAGCCTTCTTTGCACCAACCATTCTTGCAAACGTGCCAGCAGATAATGATGCAGTCCAAGAAGAAATCTTTGGCCCAGTAGTAGTAGTAGAAAAATTCACAGACGAAGAAGACGTAATCAAAAAAGCCAACGATAGCAAATACGGACTAGCAGGCGGTATCTACTCAAATGATATCTACAGAATCATGAAAGTAGCAAACGGCGTAAGAACAGGAAGAGTGTGGGTAAACACCTACAACCAATTCCCAGCAGGCTCATCATTCGGTGGCTACAAAGAATCAGGAATAGGCCGTGAAACAGACAAACTAGCCCTAGATGCATACACCCAAGTTAAAAACATCATGATCGATGGATCCCAAGATAAAATGGGTATGTTCTAGGATAAATAATAAATAAAAAAAATCAGACTTCAACTGAGGTCTGATTTTTTTATATGATTTTCTACCCATTCTAATAAGTCATTTTCAGTCAAATTTGAACTTGCAATTCCCATTATCACATCTATTAATTCTTCTTGATTATAGTCTAATGGGTAGTTATTCGCATCCAATAAGATAACTAAACAGTGAGCGCCTATTCTCTTGTTTCCATCAACGAATGGATGATTCATAACTAAAGAATAGCACAAATGAACTGCCTTTCTTACCACTCCATCGTATAGGTCTTTACCATCAAAAGTTTGATAAGGATTATTAATGGATAGATCTAGCAATTCATTGTCTCTAATATTATTATCCCCTCCATATTGCTCTACAAGGAGTTTATGGAGTAAAATTATATCTTCTTTGCTAAATTTTTTCATTCTGCTAATTTCTTATATGCTTTATCATTGATTTTTACATATTTTTCATGTAATTTCATGATTTCTTCTTGCGTAAGAAAATCATCATCATTATTTTGATTAAATTCATGAACTACATACTTTGGAGCATTGTTTTTCATAATAACTGCAGATCCCATTTCATCAACCAATCTAGCAACTTTGGAAAAATTTTGGTTTGCTTCTGTAATAGAAACCATAGTTCTTGTATCTATTTTCATATTTAGCCTCCTTATTTAGGATATATTATACCTACTTATAATCCTAAAGCGAATTTTGAGAGGCATTTTACCTATGCTATAATAAATAGGAAGAGAGGTGGAATTTTGAATCAGAGAGAGCAAAAGCAAAAAGTAAAAGAATTTGTAGAAAGATGGCGTGGACTTGGCAATGAAAAGGCAGAAAGCCAAAGATTTTGGTTAGATTTACTTCAAAATGTATATGGCATTGACCAGCCAACCTCATATGTCAGATTTGAAGAAAAAGTCGTTATAGATAATGCATCATTCATAGATATTATAATCCCAGAAACCCATGTCCTAATAGAGCAGAAATCCAGAAATAAAAGTTTGGATAAGGCGATATTGCAATCAGATAAGTCACTCTTATCTCCCTTCCAACAAGCAAAAAGGTATTCGGCAGAATTGCCATACTCCCAAAGGCCAAGATGGATTGTAACATGTAACTTCAAAGAATTTTACATATATGATATGGAAAAACCAACTGGGGAACCAGAAAAAATTCTTCTAGAAGATTTGCCAGAAGAAGCCTACAGGATGAACTTTTTGATAGACAAAAAGGATGAAAACATCATCAAAGAAATGGAAATATCCCTAAAAGCTGGGGAAATAGTAGGTTTTCTTTATGATGCCCTTTTAAAAGAATATAACAATCCCAAAGATCCACAGACCCTAAAAGATTTAAATATTCTATGTGTCCGCCTAGTATTTTGCTTTTATGCAGAAGATGCAGGACTATTTGGCCACCACAATATGTTCCACGATTATCTGGCAAAATTTGATGAAAGTAACTTTAGAAGTGCCCTTATAGGCCTATTTAATATCCTAAATCAGCCCGAAGATAAAAGAGATCCCTATCTTGACCCAGAATTATTAGCCTTTCCTTATGTAAATGGAGGCTTATTTGCTGAGCAAAATATAGAAATACCAAGGCTCAATCCCTTTATCCGTGATATAATTTTGGAAAAAGCCAGCCGTGGCTTTGACTGGAGCAAGATATCACCAACCATCTTTGGATCAGTATTCGAATCCACCCTAAACCCAGAAACTAGGCGTGCAGGGGGCATGCACTACACATCCATAGAAAATATTCACAAAGTAATTGATCCTTTATTTTTAAATGACCTAAGAGATGAGTTTGACCAAATTAAATCTATAAAAACTGAAAAAATAAGAAATAATAAGCTAGAAGCCTTTCAAGATAAACTAGCCAATATAAAATTTTTAGACCCAGCAGCAGGTTCTGGAAACTTTTTGACAGAAACTTATATATCCCTTAGAAAACTAGAAAATGAAGCCATAAAAACCCGATTTGGTGACCAAATCTTTATGGGAGATGTAGAAAATCCTATCAAAGTCAGCCTAGACCAATTTTATGGGATAGAAATCAACGACTTTGCAGTAACAGTAGCAAAAACTGCCCTTTGGATATCAGAAGACCAGATGATGAAAGAAACAGAAGAAATCATCCACGCAAACATAGACTTCCTACCCCTAAAATCTTATGCAAATATAGTAGAAGGCAATGCCTTAAGAATGGATTGGGAAGAAGTAGTTGATAAAAATGAGCTAAATTATATAATGGGGAATCCTCCTTTTGTGGGTGCTAGGTATATGGATAAAGAACAATCATCTGATCTTAAGTCAGCTTTAGATACTAAAAAATCTATATCAAAATTAGATTATGTAAGCGGATGGTATGCAAAAGCTGCAAAGCTAATCGATGGTGCCGATATTGAATGTGCATTTGTATCCACAAACAGCATCACTCAAGGAGAACAAGTATCCTTATTATGGAAGGATTTATTTGATAGATTTAATATAGTTATAAATTTTGCCTACCAAACTTTCAAATGGAATAGTGAAGCTAAGAATATGGCAGCAGTACATTGTGTTATTATAGGATTTTCAACCTTTAGTAAAGAAAAGAAGTACTTATTTTATGATGGTAGTAAGTTCGAGATAGTAGATAATATTAATCCCTACTTAGTAGAAGGACCTAATACTTTCATAGATGGAAGAGCAAAACCTATACAGGATGTAAATGCACTAGTAACAGGAACTAGGGTGGGAGCTCAGCAGTATGTATTTAAAAAAGAAGAAAAAGAAAAATTTGTAAACAAAGAGCCGTTATCAGAAAAATACTTTATTGAATATATGGGTGGGTATGACTTTATAAATAGAACGCCAAGGTATTGTCTATACTTACAAGAAGCCTCTCCGAGTGATCTTAGACATATGCCTAATACACTGAAAATAGTTGAAGAAGTTAAAAATGAAAGAGAAAGTAAAAATCACAAGTTAAAAGATTACCCAAGAGCTTTTGTAAAATTATCTATACCTGAAAATGATTATTTGTTTATTCCACAAGTATCTTCAGAAAGAAGAAAATATATACCTATTGGATTTATAGATAAAGATGTACTAGCAGCAGATCCTAACTTTATGTTAGATAATGCTAACTTATATTCGTTTGGAGTTTTGACCTCTAATGTTCATATGTCGTGGATGAGAACAGTGGCGGGAAGATTAAAAAGTGATTACAGGTATTCTAATAGAATTGTCTATAACACCTTCCCATGGCCAGACCCAATAGCAGAACAAAAACAAAAAATAGAAAAAACTGCTCAAGCTATTCTAGATGCCCGTAAGCTTTATCCAGCATCATCCTTGGCAGACTTATACGATGAACTTACTATGCCAGTAGAACTTCGCCGTGCCCACCAAGAAAATGACAAAGCAGTCATGGAGGCCTATGGTTTTGACTGGCGTACTATGACTGAGTCTGAGTGCGTGGCTGAGCTTATGAAAATGTACCAAAACTTAGCGGAGGAATAGTTATTAATACAATAAATTAAATATGGAAAAAAGTTATAAGTTTTTTATAGATGAATCTATGCATGATCCTAAGATTACATTAAAAAATACATTAATAAACAGAAATGACAAGTATAACAGTTCATATTTTACGTTAGCTGCTGTAGGTAGTGAAAATAAAAATATAAGTGAACTTTTAAATCAATACAGTATTCTAGAAAGAAAATACAAAAAGTTACATCATACTAATAAAGAGGATGAATTTAAGGGAAAATCTATAAAATCAAAGAATTTTGTTTATGGTCTCCATTCCATGGAGGAAAAATTTGTGATGTTTTTCAATGAATTATTTACTATTTTAAATGATTACAAGGCCATAATTCACTTATCTACTGTTAGTAAGTTTGAGTTATTATTTCATTCGATATTTTCTGAGAATTATGAGGATTGGGCAAAAATTAAAGATTACAAAAAAACCACTCATATAATATTAGAAATACTTCATAATAATCTAACCGAGGAATTATTAGAAGTTTTGTTTAATCCGGATTCTAAGCCTTTGGATTTCCATGAACAGGTAGGGCTTATTAATAAAAAATTAAAATCAAATATGAACGGCTCTTACTATAGTGAATTGTATGCAAAAGTATCTGATCAGATTGTTTTATATTTACTTTTAGTTGCCAAAAGATTTTCTTTCCAAGAGTATTATGATTGGAATTATATATTTAGCTTAAATGGATTAAGTAAACTATTAATATCTTTAAATGCTGATAGATATAATACAAAAATAATTTTAGATGGTATCGGAAAAAGAACTTTACCATTATATTATTCGGCAATCTTACTATTCAACGATATTAAAGTAGGTAGAGAAGATTCTAAAGAAAATATAGGACTGAGACTGGCTGATATGATTGCAAACTTTTTTGCTAGAATAATGAGGTCTATAGAAAATGATTATAATGGAAATAAATATCTAGATCCTATTTGGTTTGACTTAGATGAAATACGATTTAATTGCTATAAAAATATAGGGTTATATCTACAAAAAATGAGAGATATTAAGTGGACCACATATACGGGCGTATATTCTCATATACCCGTTAGAATGTTTAGTCTATTTGAGTTTTTCACATACTTTAGAGATTACGAAGATTTTAGAAAAATTAAATCCTATGATTGTTCGGTTAAAGTCGAATATATAGCTTTATTGAAAGAGAGAAATATGAATAAATAAAATTCAAAACTTATTAAGTTTTGAATTTTATTTACTATTTCCTTGCTCTCTTACACTATCATCAAAGGCGACCATTATCATCTGGTAAACTTCATCCCAATCATCTGGGTCGTTTACATCGTATTTATTCATATCTATAGCTATTTTTGGACTGTAGTTATAATCTTCATACCATTTTTGGTATTCTGTGTGTAAAAGCTTGAAGTAGGCTAGGTCTTTTTGGCCTTTTTTAGTATTTTCATCTATTTGTTCAAAGGCTCTTCCGCGTTTACCTAGATTTTCTAAAAATTTGTCAAAGCTTATGTCTAGATATACTAAAAGGTCTGGGGCTTTTTTGGGCATATCTTCTATTTCTTCTAGCATATTGTCTAAAAGGTCCTTATAAACGTCGTATTCTACTTGGGTGATATTACCCTCCATGAGATTTATCCTTGTAAATAGTTCATCTTCGTAGATGCTGCGGTCTAGGATGTTTTTATTATTTTTTAGGGCCTTTTTTATTAATTTAAACCTTTCGTTTAAAAAGTATATTTGAAGCAAAAATGCATATTTTTCTTTATTATTGTAGTAGAGAGGTAGGATGGGATTATCATCTACTGGTTCTATCATTAGGTCTGTATTAAGCTTATCTGCAAGTCTTGCTGATACTGTGGACTTGCCTGCTGCAATCATTCCAGCTAAAACTATCACTGCCATAGGTCTCCTTGTTTTAAATATTTTGCTAAATATTTTTGATTAAAATTTTATTTTGGTAATCAATTTTTGTTTGGTAATTAAATGTTATTTAATAATTTACTTTATTACTTCGTTTATTGGAGGGCCGCTTTAAGGGGGTTCCGATACCCCCTCCAAAGCACCCTCCAAGCCACCCCGCAAACTTCACCCCTAAACGGCCCCTGCGCGGGGTGCGGTTTTGTTAGGAATTGGCTTTGCCATTTCCTTTTTAAAGGAAAAAATGTAGGATTTTTTTCAAAAGCCTTTTTGTTTTTTTAATCTTTATTTAGCCTTGTTTTTTACTATACCTTTATATTTTGATTCTTTGGATTTTCATTTTAGCTGGAAAAGTCTAAATCATTTGGCAAGGGGCAGTATTTTTTATTACTATTCATTACAAATACTCATTAACACCCACAAAAAAATCCCCTCTATTATATATAGAGGAGATTGGTGTTTTTTCCCTAATTTTCTTCTGTTGCTTCTCCAGGATACATGGTTGATGCTCCCGGGAACATATTTCCTAGTTCTTCAAATATTAGTCCTATATCGCCTGTTCCTGTTTCTTCAAGTCTTTCTAGAGCTCTGGTATAGGCTATGTCTATATCTTCGTTGGTCATTTGGTTTACACTTGCTGGGCTAAATTCGTAATATTGAACTAGGTTAGATTTTATGGCATCATAGTCTGTTTGACTTGATCCATATTTTTTAATTTTATTTTTTTTGCTTGTAGTTGTTGATTCTTGATTGCTAGTTGCGGGTTGACTATCGCTATCTGTTTGTTTATCTGTTTCTACTTCTTCTTCGTCTTCTCCAAAAAGTATTTCTCCAGCTTTTGCTATATAGTCTTCATAGTATAAGTCTATATCATTTTCGTAAGCTTCATGGAAGGCATCTTGGACTGTTTTATCATCTATTGCCCATACATCATAGGATGGATAGCCCATATCTATCATTAGTTGTCTTTCGTGATCAAACATTCCTTTATAGTCGCCTTCTTCTGCAGCTTCTTGGTTGTATCTATTTTCTATAGAATCTAGCGGGAATTTGTTTGATAATTCTGGGTAGGTTTTACCTAGTTCTTGGAAAACAAAGTCTTTGGCATCCCAATATCCTGTTTCTTCACTTAATTCGTTAGCATTTTTAATTAGCTCTTCTAGGTCACTATCGGTTAAGTTTTTTACAAGGGTTGGGGAAAATTCTCCTATATCTACAATCATATCGCGCCATGTAGTTAAATCATCGGCATCTTTTGTTGTTTCTTCTTTAGTTTCTATTTCCTTTGTTTTGTGATCATTATCTGCTACTACATCTTTTTCTACCGGACCGTCTAGGGCTTGGGAGATGGTTTCTTCTGTAACAGCATTATCCTTATTGGCATCTTGGCTGCACGCACTTAAGCTAAGAACTAGTCCTAGGGCTAGTATAATTTTTTTATTTGTCATAAGGGCCTCCTTGATTGCTTCTATTTTACTATATTTCGCTAATTTTGAATAGCTAAAAGGCCAATTGTAACTAATTTTTAACTATTGTAGCTGAAAAATCTTAGAAAATTTATAAAATTTGTAACCTTTTTGTTGCAATTACCAAAAAAATAGATTATAATAAGGTCAGTGATTATAAACAGACAGATAATTTGTAATAATATTGTAATATAGAGTGAGGAAGAATAATGAAAAAAATAAGAAATAAAATTAACAAGACATTGTTACTTGCCTCAACATTATTTGTATCCACTGCTGTTACTACAGCTGATAAATCATATGCTGATGAGGGGTATGACCTAAATGTTGAACCGAGCAAGTCGACTAATTTAGACAATTACGAAACCGAAACAGATGAAAATTTAGAAGCAACAAACAAAAATTCTGAAGCTAATTCTAGCGAAACTATCAACTACGACAATCAAGCTTTACCTACCGATGAATCTATCGACCAAACCCAAAGCCTTACACCACAAGAAGATACCACAGAATTTAAAGATACAGATTCTATTAAATTAGAAGCTGATTTTGAAGTTGAATTAAATCCGCAAGAAGAAAAAATAGAAGAAGAAGTACAAACTCCATCTAGCGAGAACTTAGATGATGTAATCTACTATGACAACACTAACCTAGATGACGCTTTAAAAGAAGACTACCAACCAGCTTCTAGCGAAGAAGCTAGCAAAACAAGCGAAACATCAACCGAAAATGAAAAACCAGCAGCAGAAAAAACAGTAGAAGAAAATACAAATAAATCTGATCAAACTAAAGAACAAGAAGAAGCTGACCTTAACCAAACAAATTATTATGCTCCAAAAGGAACAGGATACTTTGTTTATGAGGGAGATTCTACAAAATATTACGAAGATAACAAACTTGTAAAAGGTTCAAATGTTATCGTAAAAGACAAATTTTACGAAATTGACAATGAAGGTAATGCTACTAACCCAAAAACTCTTTGGGGTCGTATTGGCGAAAATATCTACTACATGAACGAAGAGGGCAGCCTAACAAAGGGTATTGCTCAAATTAAAGACAAAAAATATTACTTTAACAACAACGGTGAATTACAAAGAAACAAAAGAATTGTAACAAACGAATCTTACTACGAACTAGGCAATGATGGATCAATGACTGCTCCAACAAATAGCTGGGTTACAATCAACAATAGCAAATACTATAACGACAATGATGGTAAATTATTAAAAGGTGTTGCAAGAATTGGCAACAAATCATACTACTTTGATGAAAAAGGAACCCTTACACCAAATAAAAAACTTTTAGCTGGTGATAAATATTACCTAGTAGACCAAAATGGTGTAGCAACCAACCAAGCAAATAGTTGGTTTAGCCTTGGTGGATATACATATAGATCAGGTAATGATGGAAAAATCGTAAAAGGTGCACAAAACATAAACAACAACCTTTACGTATTTGATGGCACAGGTAAACTAGCTCAAAACACATCATCTATTTCTGCTGGTAAATTTTACAAATCAGACTCAAAAGGTCTAGCAACAGTTGTAAAAAACTCTTGGGTAGAACTTGATGGTAAAAAATACCACACCAACGAAGCAGGATATGTAAAAGAAGGTGTTTGGAAAATAGATAATAACTACTACTACTTTACAGCAAACGGTCTAACACCAAACCAAACTGTAACTCAAAAGGGAGTAGTATATACAGTAGATGCTAATGGTATAGCAACAAAAGAAGATAATGTCATTCCTGGAGAAAAAAACCTTGATAAGGTAATGGAATGGATGTTCACTGCAAGAGATAAAAAAATGACCTATAATATGGGAGCTGGCAGAAACTCTGCAACACAAGCAGACTGTTCATCAGCAGTTTATAGAGCTCTTATCCATGGTGGATTCTTAAATAAAGATACTTGGGTAGGAAATACAGAAACCTTATTCCAAATGGGCGCAAAGGGTACTGTTATGTATGAAATCAGCGAAAATGAACGTCAATACGGAGATATTTTCGTAGCAGGTACACCAGGTGGATCTATGGGAGCTGCAGGACATACAGGATTTATCCTAAATCCACACGAAGATACTATTATCCACATGACCTATGGAAAAAATGGTGTTGCTGTAACACCTAGAAAAGGCTACATGGGAGATAGTAGAGGTCTACCAGTAAAATACTATAGACTAGTTGGAGCAAACTCTAGTGGTACTTACATTAATAGAAAATAAAATATAAATTTAACACCCTAAGCCCTGCTTGGGGTGTTTTTTTGGGGGCAAAATTACTTTTTTATCAAAATTTAAAAGTATATTTTTTTAGAAAATGTATAAAGTAATCCTAACAATTTTTTATTAAAAACAATAATAATAAATTTTGGCAAAGATTGAAATTTCAAAGTCTTTTCTTGCATTATCATAATAAAGAAATATGGAAAAATTTACATAATTAATATTTAAATATTGATTTATAAGTACTTTATAAACATAATTATACACAATCTCTTATAAAAAATAATAAAGACTATTGACAAAGCATTTTATTTATCATAAAATAACTGATAACAAAAAATAATGGAGGATATGCAAAGTGAAAATGAAAAAAGTTTTTTCCTCACTAATGGCTTTAGGACTGGCAACAACCCTAACAGCTTGTGGAGGAAGTACAGATTCAGCAACAACTTCTACAGATTCTACTGAAGAAAATAAAGCAGAAGAAACTACAGATGAAAAAGTAGATGAAAATGCTGATGATAAAGCAGAAGAAGACAAAAAAGAAGACGATAAAGCAGCAGAAAACGCTGAAGGCGAAGAGGATGCTGAAAGCCAAGCAGAACTAGAAAACTTCGAAGCACAAACAAGTGATGACACCCTTGTAATTGGTAGTGCAGAATTTTCTGGTGACTTTTTTGAAGGTTGGCAAAACTCTGCTTATGATGTTGCAATCAGAAAATTACTAGGTATCGAAGGATCAAACAGTTTTAAAACCATGATTGTTGATGAAAATGGTGAGTGGCTAGAAAACTCAGCAGTACTTGAAGGTGAACCAGAAACAACAGATAATGAAGATGGTTCAAGAACCTATACATTCAAAATTAAACCAGGTTTAAAATGGTCTGATGGTAAAGAACTAACATCTGATGATTATCTCTTCTATTCATTACTATTTACTCACCCAGAGTTTATGCCTTTAACAGGTTCAGTAAACCCAGGAGACCTATTTGGTAAGGGCAAGGAAGCTTATCACTCAGGTGATTCTGATACTTTTGAAGCAGTAGAAAAAGTTGATGATTATACATTCAAATATACAATTGATGCAGAACAACTTCCTTACTACTACGAAAAATACCTAGCAGCTAGACCAGCTTTCCCAATGCATGCAGTTTCTGAAAACCTAGCAGTAAGCGAAGATGGTAAAAAATTAGTAGCTAAAGATGGTTATCAGCCAAGCGAAGAAGAAATTCAAAAATACAAAGACTCTGTTCAAGAACAAATCGATAGAGCAAACGAAGAGTTCAAAGAAGTAGAAGCATCAGAAGAAGAAAAAGCTGCTCATGAAAAACAAATAGCAGGCCTTCAAGAAAAACTTGACGGTGAAGTTGACCCAACAGAGCAACTTATCGAACAAGCTATGCTAAATGTATATAACGAATATAGAACAGCACCAAGTGTAGTTGCAGGACCATACAAATTTGATGAATACAACAACAACATGGTTAAACTTTCTCTAAACCCTGAATACCAAGGAAACTTTAAAGGAGAAAAAGCTACAATACCAAACATCATTGTTCAATACGTAAATGATAATATTGCTGTTGACCTACTAGAAAATGGTGATATCGACGTATGGCAACATGAGGGTGACGGCGGCAAAATCGATAAGATGAAGGCAGCAGAAGAAGCTGGCAAAATCAAACTAAACTCATTTGAAAGAAATGGTTACGGTTCACTTAACTTCTTAACAGATAGAGGAACAACCCAATACAAAGAAGTACGCCAAGCTATCGCTCACCTAATGGATAGAAACACATTCGTACAATCATTTGCTGGTGGTTATGGGGTAGTAACAAACGGTGCATATGGTCTTAGCCAATGGATGTACCAAGATAGAGGAGCAGATCTTGAAGGAAATCCAGAGTTTACAAACTATCAATTAAACATCGACACAGCTAACGAATTACTTGATAATTCACCATACAAATTTGAAGCAGATGGAACAACTCCTTGGGATCGCGCAAAAGCTGAAGAAGCATTTAATGCTGATGCAGAGGGATTTGACTACTATAGATACGATGAAAACGGTGAAAAACTTGTTGTAAACCAATATGGTTCAGAAGAATCACCAATCACAGGTCTAATGAACAGTCAACTACCAGTAAATGCAAAACAAGCAGGTATGGAATATAACATCACAGCTGGATCATTCCCAACCCTTCAAGAATACTATGTATTCCCAGAAGAAGATGCAGAATACACAGCATTCTCAATGGCTCAACAATTTGATGAGGTATACGATCCATGGGGACAATACCACTCAGAAGGTAATGACAACAAATCTAGAACAAATGATCCAAAGGCAGATGAATTGACAGTTAAATTACGTCAAACTCCACCAGAAGAAAGAGAACAATACCTAGATAACTGGGAAGAATTCCAACTTTGGTACAATGATTACCTACCACAAATCCCACTTTACTCAAACCTATTCCACACAGGTTATACACCAAGAGTTGAAGGATTTGAATTAAATACACCATCATGGGGTATCGAAGACCAAATCAATGGTGTTTCACTAAAATAAGCCAAAAAAAATATTAAAACTAAATGAGCTCACACTAGTGAGCTTTTTTAGTATAAATTTACATATATATAATCTATAATAAAATTATTATAAAAATGACTGTATAAATATATAGGACAGATTACTTTGTTTTGTCCTTGTATTTTCCTTTAAAATGCGAGTTTTTAGTGGATATGGAGGTCTTTTTTATTGACAAATAATTCCTATTATATTAATATATTATTTATAAAAATTGTTATCTTTTGAAATTTCTAACTATTTTTTATAATCCTAAAAAATCTTTATTTAAGGCTTGGGTTAGTAAATTTATTTTCAATTATTTAAGAGATTTCTTTACATAACAATAATATAGAAAGGAAAGTTATGTTTCGTTATATAGTAAAAAGAATTTTAAGCTTGATTCCAACAGCCTTAATAATTTCTATATTGATTTTTATTTTTTCTAAAGCCATGCCAGGAGATCCCATCCAAGCAATGATGCCTCAAGGAACTGCCATGACCAAGGCCCAAGAAGAACAATTATATAAAAACTTATCTGAAAGATATGGGCTTGATAAATCATATCCAGAACAATATGTAAGATGGCTTGGTAGAACCTTAAAGGGTGACTTTGGTGAATCGCTTAGAGTTAAAAAACCAGTAAAAGATCACTTAAGAGAACCTTTAAAAAATACTATTTATTTAAATATTGGTTCTACAATTTTATCTTTTGTATTATCAATCCTTATAGGGATAAGATCGGCTACCCACAGGGGTGGAGTTTTTGATAAGACCTTCCAGACTCTGACCCTAATTGGGATGTCTATTCCTATATTTTTTATAGGCCTACTTTTAATATATTTCTTTGCCTTTAAATTAGGCTGGTTACCTCCAAATGGTATGCCACGTGAAAATACCTTTGGCCAATGGGTAAGATATTTAACCCTGCCAACTATAGCGCTAACCATAGGTTCTCTTGCATCCCTATCAAGATATGTAAGAAACTCTATGCTAGATGCCTTAAACCAAGATTATATTAGAACCGCAAGAAGTAAGGGTCTAAAAGAAAAGACAGTTATTTACTCTCACGCTTTTAGAAATGCTCTTATCCCAGTAGTTACTGCTCTAACTTGGGCTGTGCTTGGAATGTTTTCAGGTTCTGCAATTACAGAGCGTATTTTTGCCTATAGGGGTATAGGAAATGAACTTATAACTGCAGTTATTGCCCAAGACTATAACGTAATTTTAGCTTTATCAATGTTTTATGCCATACTAACACTTTTAGGCAACTTGATAATGGATATAGCCTATGCGCTAGTAGATCCAAGAGTTAAATTGGAAGCTTAAGAGGTGTAGGATGAATAAAACTTTTAACAAATCATTAAAATCATATACTAAATTTTTAAAATCACACCTACGCAGAGGCTTTACCTTTGCAGGAGATGTGCCAAATTTAGAAAATGAAGAGAGAATACCAGAAGATGAGAGATTAGATAGGGATATAAGAGAAAATCTAAATAATCCAAACTCCAATGTAGGAGCAGGACCTAACCCTTCTAGCGAAAATGAAAACCTAAAAGAAGAAGCAATTCTTTCTCCAGGAAAGGTTGCAGTTAGAAACTTTTTTAGAAACCCACTTGGGGTTATTGGTCTAATACTTTTTATAGCTATTATTCTAATAGTTTTTATAGGATCAGCAATCCTTCCATTTAACCAATACTATTCCCAAGGTAACCTTACAAATGTTGCTCCGGGTGGGGCTTATATGAATTATCCGAAAGAGATGGAAACAGAGGGAACTAAAAAAATCTCTATTGGTAATACTTTTGCAGTAGGCCTTACAAATGAAGACAATGTTTATGTTTGGGGATCAGATAACGAAGATAAGGTATTAACCATCCCTGAAGATGTAAAAAAAGGTTTAAAAGGTAAAAAAGTAACCGATGTTGCAGCAGGAGATAGGCATATTCTAGTTGCTACAGATGATAATCAAATATATGGTTGGGGAAATAATTCCTTTGAACAAACAAAAATGCCTCCAATGCAGGAAAACCAAATCAAAACAGAAGGTATAGAAAAACTTGGAGCAGGTGTTCAATATTCTGTTGTTCTTACCAAGGCAAAAAATCTTGTAGTTTGGGGATCAACTATGGCCAGCCGCTTAAACTTAATCCCATCTGATATCCAAGGACAGGTAGAAGATTTTGATACATCACCAATCAACATGCTAGTAGCAAAAACTGATGGTACTATCCAATTACTGGGTGTACTTGGAGCAGAAAACCAAACAACAATGCCAAAAGAACTAACAGATGGATCTGTTTTTGTAAAAAAAGTAGCCCTAACAAGTTCATCTGCAGCAGCTATTGATGATAAAGGAAAGCTTTATGTTTGGGGTCCAAGCAGAGATGGTATCTCAGGAGATAATGTTCCAGAATTTGAAGCGCCTATTGTAGATATCCAAGGGGCAGAAACAACCTTTACTGCCCTAGATGAAAACGGAAAAATCTATTCTTGGGGAAAAGATAACTATGGTGAGTTAAATACTCCAGATGGAGAATTTGAGCAAATATATGCATCTTACTTTAACCAATATGCAGTAGAAAAAGAGGGAGATATCAAAACTTGGGGCCTAAATGGTTTTAGATTTGGTTCAGATGACCAAGGTCGTGATATCTTTACAAGATTAATCCATGGTGGTCGTATGACTATGATTATTTCTTTAATTTCTACTGTAATCCAAGTTGTTCTTGGTGTATTAATCGGTATGATTGCAGGTTTTGCAGGTGGCCGTGTGGATAATATTTTAATGAGAATATCAGAAATTATTTCATCATTCCCATTTTATCCAATGCTAATTTCACTTTCTGCCCTACTTCCACCAGGTGCTAGTCAAACCCAAAGAATTACCATGGTAATGGTGCTTTTAGGTTTACTAGGTTGGACAGGACTTGCACGTCTTGTACGTGGGCAAATCCTTGCAGAACGTGAACGTGATTACATCACAGCAGCTCGTGCCCTTGGTGTTAAAAATAATCAGATAATGGCCAGACACATTTTACCAAATATCCTTTCTATAGTAATTGTAAATGCTACCTTAGGTTATGCTGGCAACTTACTAACAGAATCAGGTTTATCATTTTTAGGTTTTGGTGTTCAAGAGCCAACACCATCATGGGGTAATATGCTATCAGCTGCCCAAAGTTCAGAAGTATTAAATGTTTACTGGTGGAGATGGGTATTCCCAGCCCTTGCAGTATTTTTAGTATCATTTTCTGTAAACTTAATAGGTGATGCTATAAGAGATGCTATAGATCCTAGAGCAAATGAGAGATAGAGGAAAATAATGAGCTTATTAGAAATAAATAATCTCCACACATATTTCTCTACAAGAAAAGGCCTCATCAAAGCTGTAAATGGAGTTTCCTTTACAGTTGATGAGGGAAAAACCCTAGGTCTTGTAGGAGAGTCTGGTTCAGGTAAAAGTCAAACTGCAATGAGTATTTTGCAATTATTTGAACCAAACCAAAAAATATATAACGGAGAAATCATATATAAGGATGAGGACCTAGTAAAATATAACAGAAGCCAAATGGAAAAAATTAGAGGAAACGAAATATCTATGATTTTCCAAGAGCCAATGAGTTCTCTAAACCCAGTTTTTACAGTAGAAAGACAAATTTCAGAAGTTTTGATGCTTCATAGAAATATGAATAAAAAAGAGGCGGCAAAAAGAACTGAAGAACTACTAGCTTCTGTAAAAATTCCAAACCCACATGTAGTTGCTAAGCAATATCCATTTGAACTTTCAGGTGGAATGAACCAAAGGGTAATGATTGCCATGGCCCTTGCTTGCGAGCCAAAATTATTAATCGCAGATGAGCCAACAACAGCCCTTGATGTAACTATCCAAGCGCAAATTTTAAGGTTGATGAATGATTTAAAACATAGACTTAATACTTCTATTTTATTTATAACCCATGACCTTGGTGTTATCAACCAAATGGCAGATGAAGTTGCAGTTATGTATTCTGGACAAATTGTAGAACAATCACCAGTAGAATTTATCTTTAAACACGATATTACTGACTACAACCACCCATATACAGTAGCACTTTTAAACTCCATCCCATCAATTACTAGCGATAAAAATCAAAGACTAGATATAATCCCAGGATCTGTGCCACACCCACTAAACCTGCCAAAGGGTTGTAAATTTGCAGATAGATGTAAATTTGCTACAGAAAAATGTGTAAACGAGATGCCTGAGTTAGTTGCCGTAAATGAGCACCAAAGAATAAGATGTCACTATCCAAATAGAAAGGAAAGAGAAGATGGAAAATACGAATAATAAAAAGGTCTTATTTAAGATAAGAAACCTTAAAAAATATTTCCCTCTTAAGAAAAAAGGTCTTTTTAACAAGGGCCCAGGCGCCTATGTTCATGCCAACGAATCAATTTCTATTGACATCTACGAGGGTGAAACATTGGGACTTGTAGGAGAATCCGGATGTGGTAAATCTACATTTGGGAGAACACTTTTACAAATCTATGACCAAACAGAGGGAACAACCTTATACTACGGCAAAACTTTAGAAGATGTAGCTCCAGCATACATGGGAACTATGATAAAAAATATCCCTAGCCAATTTCCAAGCTATGCAACTGCCAATGATGAGCTAAATGCTATCTATAATGAGCTAGAAAATGCTACAGATGATGAAGCTCGTGCAGCAGCCAATGAAAAAGCTATGTTTAAACGCCGTGAGATAGAAGAAAAATATCTAAATATGATAAGAATTGCTGGAGGACTTTTAGTAAGTGATGATTTAAATAAAGTGCAAGCTTTGTTGGATGACTACTACAAGAGCCTAAGAGACCGTGCAAAAGTTATTGGTGATATAGAAGTTTTTGAACAAAAGCTTCAAATGAGATCTAGAGAATGGGATGAGTACTACGACCACCGTGACAACGACCCAAGATATAAAGAACTAATTGCAAAAAGAGCTGAGCTTTCAAAAGTAGTAGGCGAAAAATATAATAATATCGAAGCCTACAGAGATACTCTAAAAGATAAAGATGGCTTTGAAGAATTAGAAAACCAAAGAGATAATGGTATAGACCTTTCAAAACTTGATGATGAAGAAATGCGTGAGATGAGAAAAGACCTGCAAATGATATTCCAAGACCCATATGGATCACTTGATACCAAAATGACAGTTGGAAATATCATCGGTGAGGGTGTGCTCGGCCATGATTTATTTAAATCAAGAAAAGATGAAGGTTACAACGAATACATCCAAGAAACCATGGAAAAATGTGGCCTTGCCCCATATTTCTTACACAGATATCCTCACCAATTCTCAGGTGGACAAAGGCAAAGAATCGGTATTGCAAGAGCCCTAGCCCTAAAACCAAGCTTTATAGTTTGCGATGAGGCAGTATCTGCCCTTGATGTATCAATCCAATCTCAAATTATAAACCTATTACAAGATTTAAAAGACCAAAACAACCTAACCTACCTATTTATCACCCACGACCTTTCAGTTGTAAAATACATTTCTGACCGTATAGGGGTAATGTATCTAGGAGTTTTGGTAGAACTTGCAAGCACAGAGCAAATTTTTGACAACCCTTCCCACCCATATACCCAAGCGCTATTACAGGCTATTCCTAGAACAGACGTGGACCAAGGCCAAGAACTGCAAACAATTGAAGGAGATATTCCTTCAGCAGTAAATCCTCCAACAGGATGCCGCTTCCACACTAGATGCCAATATGCTATGGATATATGTAAAACTTACCAACCACAACTAAAAGACTATGGCAAGGGCCACTATGTAGCCTGCCACTTGATGGAAGTAAGTGAAGAAGAAAAGCAAAAAGCTTATGAGAAAAATTTAGCTTTAAAAAATAAAGAAGAGCACGACCTAGAAGAAATGAGCGCTCTATGAAAAAACCTATAGATAGATTTAGCGGCAAAACCGCAGATGAAATCTATGAAAAAGAAAACTTGCTAGATGAAAATAATCTAGAAAAAGATGACAGACTAGCAATGTTTCTAGCAGCAATGAAGGTATTTTTACCAGGATTACTATTGGTAATAGCTCCCTTGTTGCTCCTTGCTATATTATTATAAAATTAAGATGGGATGTTAGTCTCATCTTTTTTTGGTTATAAATAGAAAGAATAATATATTATACATAAGTAAACTAAGGGAGTAAAAGGTGTTTAAGATTAATAATTTTATAGATAATGATGACATAATGATAACTGATGAAAAGGGGGCCTTTAGGGTCGCAGAATATAAAAGAGATTTATCAGTGACTAAGGAAACTGCTCAAAAAGAATATTTTGCCGCTCAAATGGGAGTTAGGCTTAAACAATTAGTTTGTGATTTGTCAGTAAATCCAGTTATCCTCCAACAAGGGGCCATGCAATGGATGGTTGGTGATGTAAATGCTGGTACAGGTATTAAGGGAGTAGGAGATTTTTTTAGCAAAAGCCTAAGGTCATCTGTAACTAACGAATCTGCCATAAAACCAGAGTACCATGGAACAGGCATGGTTGTTTTGGAACCAACATATAAATATATAATTTTACTAGATGTATCAAATTGGAATGGGGGCTTAGTTTTAGAAGATGGATATTTCCTAGCTTGTGAATCAAGCTTAGATCATAAAACAGTAGCTAGATCTTCACTTTCATCTGCGGTCGCAGGTGGAGAAGGCTTATTTAACTTAGGTTTATTTGGAGAAGGTGTAGTAGCCCTAGAGTCTCCAGTGGCTCGCAATGAACTTATAGAAGTAGAATTAGAAGATGATGAGCTAAGAATAGACGGGTCATTTGCAGTAGCTTGGACATCTTCTTTAAAATTTATTGTAGAAAGAACAACCAAGTCCTTTATAGGATCTGCTGCCAGTGGAGAAGGTTTTGTAAATGTATATAGGGGAAGTGGAAAAGTTTTGATGGCTCCAGTGGACCTATAACTAAAAATTCTTAATTTTTAAGGATTTTTACATATACAATGATAAAAATATGAGAACATTAGAAAGAATAGAAAAGAACTTAAAGGATTTTGCTGCCTTTACCGCAAGCCCAGATCAGGGTTGCTCTAGGCTAGCATTTTCAAAAGAAGCTAAACAAGGTGGCAGAGAGCTAAAAGAACTAATGGAAGATGCAAATCTTATAGTTTTTGAAGATGGAGTAGGAAATATTTTTGGGACAAGAAAGGGAAGAGATCCAAAAAAACCAGCCATCCTTTGTGGGTCCCACTATGATTCTGTTTTCAATGGTGGTAATTTTGATGGTATAGCTGGCGTTATGGCAGCTATTGAAATTGCAAAATTGCTTGATGAAAATGATATAAGCTTAGATAGAGATTATATAGTTGCAGCCTTTATGGATGAGGAAGGAACTAGGTTTGGTAATGGTTGCTTTGGATCTAGGGCAATAGTAGGTGAAGTAGACGATGATGAGATTAATAATTTTACCGATAAGGATGGAGTTTCTATCCGTAAGGCCATGACTTCCTATGGCCTAGACCCGGATGATATCAAATCAGTTATATGGGATAAGGACCGCATAGGAGCTTTCTTAGAGCTTCACATAGAGCAAGGACCAGTCCTAGATCAAAAGAATATTGAACTTGGTATTGTAAATGGGATTGTGGGTGTTGAAAGATATATGATTACAGTAAAAGGTCGAGCTGACCATGCTGGAACTACCCCAATGGATATGAGAAAAGATGCTGTTGATATTGCAGCCAAGCTTATTTCTAAACTTCCTGACTTTGCCAACGAGGCAGGCCATGGGACTGTTGCAACAACTGGACTTATAAATGTAAAACCAGGTGGCATGAATATAGTGGCCTCAGAAGTTGAATTTTCTGTTGATATTAGATCAATTGATAAGGATGTAGTAAGTGAAGTTTATGGCAAGATTACAAGTCTTTTAGACCAATTGACTAAAGAAGTAGGAGCATCCTGGGAAGCTAGGAAGACTTTAGATGCAGAAGTTACTATGATGGATCAAGACTTGATTGATAAGCTAGTGGGATATGCTAATGATAGGGGATATTCTAACATTACCATGCCATCAGGAGCAGGCCACGATGCTATGATATTAGGTAAATACAAACCTACTGCCATGGTTTTTGTACCAAGTGTAAATGGCAGAAGTCATAGTCCAGAAGAATTTACACCATATGAATATTTTGAAAAAGCAATAAATGTCCTATACGATTTAGTAGTAAATCTAGACTAAAAAGCCTAAGGCTTTTTTAAAACTAATGTATTTTAGTTAAAGATTTCTATGAGGAAGTCACTAAATAGGATCTTTATCTAGTGGACCTATGAATTATTTGGGTATCTATATTGTAATAAAGGAGTATGATATGGATTTAAAAATAAAAGATATATGGAATAAAAATGGACACTTGGCAATAGATCATTGGGGTGCTTTAAAAAGTGAGCCCTTAGATGCTGACCTTACCAGTATAGAAAATTTTAAAGAATTTCTAATCGGCCAATATGGTTGGGAGGAGCAAACTGCAGAAGAAGAATTAAAGTGGTTTTCTGATTTTTCTAGAACATTTGAAAGTGAATAAATAAAAATCGCTAAGGATATAAACTTAGCGATTTTTTATTTTAGTTAAATATACCCATAAAGAAGTCACCTAAAAGGGCTGAGATTAAAAATGTTCCTATGATTACAAATATAGAAACAATTACTCCCTTTATACCAACTGACTTAAAGGCACCCCAGTCCTTACCGATTATAACGCCAGCATAGGCTAGGATTGGTGTAATAATTGCGTTGATATTTAGGCTATCAACACTTGTTATTACAAAATCAGATACAGGTGATATTGGGCTTGCAAGTAGGATTGAGATAATTGATATCCATAGTACCGCTGAAACTTTTTTAAGTGGTACTACATAGGATAAAAAGTATCCTACAAGAGTAATAGCCGATAAAACTAAGATACCAGGCAATGAATTGCCCAGGCTCTCATAGCCTACCATATTTGCAACAGTACAAGCTATTATTGTAAAAAGTAGGGCTATTAAAATGGATGGAAAATCAGTTTTGAACTTTTGCATTTTTTCCTCCTCTTAGTTTATCAAATTTCTTATATAAAAATTCTGTAAGTGGTAGTCCTAAAAATATACCAAGTGGCAGAGCTATTACACTGGAAATTAGGTTTGAAAGTCCAGCAAAGGCTGTCATTTCTGCTTCAAATTGTGGATAATTTGCGATAAGGGCAGAAAGTCCTGCTGTCATCATAGATGCAGATCCTGCTCCAGTTCCCATGGCTGCTGCCTGTGGGCTAACTATTCCTAGAGAAATTGTAATTGATGTAATAATACTTAAAATTATAGGCCCTAAAATTGTTCCTATAATATAAACTGCCATTACACCCCTAAATTCTGGAGATTGGGCACCGTAAGTATCTTGGATAAGACCTACGTTTGATTCCCTACTTAGGGCGTGGCACATACCAACAGATTCTCTTTTTAGACCAAGAAGCATAGCAATTGGTAGAGAAATAATAATTGTACCAAGGTTACCAAAGTTTTGTAAAACAAGGGCAAGGCCTGCTTCTTTTATAGCTTCTAGTTGTGATCCACTAGCTACTCCAAGTTTTGCAATTAAAATTGCAAGCATGATACTCATCATAGAGTTTGCTGCTGGAGCGTCTTTTTCGCTTAAAGTTTTGATTGGTGACATATAAACTGCAAATGATAAAATCATTGCCCAAATCAGGGGAGAAAATACTATAGTAATGCCCCCGATATTTAAGTTTTTTGGACCAATTAGGATGCTTATAAAAGCCAAAATCAGGACTGTTATATGCATGCCTAGGTCATCTTTTATTTTAAATTTGTGCATAATTCTTTCCTATTTTAATAATTCAAATGCAGATGCGATAAATGTAGCAACTCCCTTGTAGAATAGGGACTCATCTAGGTTAAACTTAGAGTTGTGGTTTGGATAGCAAACCCCATCTGAGTGTTCTGTTAGGTTTGATAAAAACATAAAGCAGCCTGGTACTTCTTTTTGGTAAAAAGCCATATCTTCTCCACCCATAACTGGTTTTCTAAGTTCAAAAACATCTTCTGGTAGGATATCACTAACGATAGATCTAATTTGACCTGTAAATTCTGGGTCATTACTTAAAACTGGGTAAAATCTTTCGTAATTTACATTAGCAGATCCGCCATAGGTTTTTGCAATTCCATCAGAGATTTCACTAACTCTTTTTTCTACCACATCTCTTACATCTTCATCAAGAGATCTAGCTGTTCCCATCATTTCTACCTTATCTGGGATAATATTTTGAGTAAAACCACCGTTAATTTTACATACAGAAACTAGGGCGCTATCAACTGGAGCAATTTCTCTTGAAATAATTTTTTGTAAACCAAGTAATATTTCTCCAGAGATAACTATTGGGTCAATAGCTAGGTGTGGGCTTGCTCCGTGGCCTCCTTTACCATTTACTTCTATAGTAAATTTATCCATGGCAGCCATCATTTCATTGTCCTTAAAGGCAATAGATCCGCGTGGAATTTCTGCTAGGTGGCCTCCGTGCATACCGATGATAAAGTCAACTTTAGGATTTTCTAAAACCCCTTCATCAATCATTGGTTTTGCTCCACCTGGGATTTCCTCACCTGGTTGGAAGATAAATTTAACAGAGCCTTTTAATTTATCCTTGTTTTCATTTAAAATTTTTGCAGCAGTTAGAGCAATAGCTGTGTGGGAATCGTGGCCACAAGCGTGCATATTGCCTGGATGGGTAGATGCAAATTCTAGTCCTGTTTCTTCATGAACTGGTAAAGCATCCATATCAGCTCTAATAGCAAGACATTTACCAGGTTCACTTCCTTCTATAAGGACAGATAGGCCGTTACCATTTACATATTCTTTGTAGCTAAGGCCAAAATCATCTAACTTAGATTTTACATAGGCAACAGTTTTTGGTAATTCTAATTCCAATTCAGGAATTTTATGTAACTCGCGTCTCATTTCTATACAAAGGTCTTCATTATCCTTTGCAAGTTTTATGTAATCCATAATAACCTCCTATAACTATAAATAAAACTATAGTTAAATTATAAGTTTTTGTAATTTTATTGTCAAATAATTTAGTCGTGCAAAATTAAAATATAAAATTAACTTTTTTGTGAAAACGATGTTTAGAAATAAAATTGCTGGGTATTATATTAATAAGAAAATATATTTTCAACCAGAAAGATAGGAGGATAGTCCAATGGAAAGAGAACACGATTTTGAACTTTATTTTAAGCCAGATTGTCCATATTCATTGAAGGTGTTAAATTTCTTTAGAGATAATAACATCATCAAATTCCCATCCTATAACATAGAAGATGCGACCTGCGGCGAGGAAAATGCTCGTAAATTAGAAGAAGTCGGAGGCAAGGTACAAGTACCATGTCTAGTTATAGGTGGTGAAGCTATGTATGAATCTGACGATATAATTGAATATGCTAAGGAAAATCTTCTTTAATAAAAATATTAAATATTGAAATAAATAAATGGCACTTCGCTTTGAAACTTTGAAAGAAAAAGTGAGTATCCTACTCCAGTTTCAAAATTTGCTTATAATAAGAGTAATTAAAGAAATTTACTTTTAACCAATCACTAAACCCAAGTTTTTAAGACTAATGGCAATAATTCTTTTAAAATCGCAACCACACGCAACAGCCTAGACGATTTTAGAGAATTTATTTAAAATTAGTTTTATCACAAACTTGGGTTTTTTATTTGTATTTTTACACAAAAAACAAGCCCTAAGGCTTGTTCTTATCTTTTAGTCCATTACTTCATAATTTACATCATCAATTACTTCATTTTTTTCCTTTTCCATAACATAATCAGGGATCATTTTATTTGCTATGGCAAATAATACTGTCATCACAAGGGCATCGTCAAACCATCCTAAAAATGGGATAACATCGACAACCATATCTGTAGGTAAGAATGCATAGGCCACTGCTACAATTACTGCGATTTTTGCAGTAATAGGAGTATTTTTATTTTTTAAAGCTTTGAAAAAAGCTGGAATTGATGTTCTAAGTCTGTTAAATTTGTTCATTGAAACCCCTTTCTTAAAATAGGTTTTAACAAAATTTATTTACACTTATATTATACTTGATAATATTAAAAGTCAAATTAATTATTATTAAATTTATTTATTTGATTAGGATTTAGTATAATATAAGTATAGGAGAAGATTAATATGGAAGAAATGATTAGAATTTATTTAGATAGTAAGGATGATTACAAAAATTATATAAACCAAATTTTTAAATATGTTAAAAATATCGAATTTGTTATTTTAGATGATAGTTATATTTTTAGTCCCATTATTATGGAATATTTGAAAAAAAATAATTTTAGAGCAAAAAATGTAAAATCTTGGATTGGAACTAAGTCAGGCTCTAGAAAAAATCTATTGTATCGTTTTGATGCAAATTCTGAATTTAAAAGTATTTTGTTGAAATTGGAAAATTTTTTTGTTATTGATAAAAAGGAAATTTCAAAAGATACTTATAGTTGTACTATAGAGGATACTGATTGGGGACACGCTGATATTGCTTTTTTTGATGAAAATAACGAAGTAATATCTTATGTTACGGCCCATGAAGGAGATATATTTGTAAATGAGAAATATATTTATGATTTTTCTCAGTTTATCTTAGATAAGAATGTATCATATTTTTTTGGCTTATGAATAAAAATTAGATTAGTAGAGACTATTTCAGGAGAAAAATATGGGAATTAGATATAGAAAAAGTATTAATCTTGGCAAGGGATTTAGGATAAATATGAGTAAGACTGGGCCGGGATTTTCATGGGGAGGTAAGGGCTTTAGAATAACTCGTACTGCCAATGGAAATATCAGAGGATCAGCTTATATACCAGGAACAGGGATTGGCTATCAAAAAGATTTTGGAAATCCCCACAAAAAAATAACAGGTAAGAAAAATAAACCTGCAAAAAGTAAAAGTGCATCCAAAAACTCTAGCTTTTACCAAAATGATATAGCCAGCATCCATTCATCAGATATGGCGGATGTGGTGGAGGCAACTAATAAAAACCGCACTTACAAATATATATCCCTTGCCCTTATAATAATTGGCCTACTTTTAATAATTTTAAATCCTCTTTTTGTAATTTTGGCAATCTTGGGTGTTATTTTAGCTATTTATAACAAAAATAATCAAACTATCAGCCTAGATTACGAACTAAGCGAGGATGCCAAAGAAGAACTTGAAGTAACCAATAATTTACTAGCAGGTATTATGGAATCAGATGCTGTGTGGTTGGTAAATGAAGTAGAAGAATGTGATGAAGAGCGAATGAGAATTATCGATCGTACTCCAATTAATTTTTACAAGGGGACAGATGAAGCTATCGAAACAAATGTAGATATTTATACCCTAGATGCGGGAAAGGTTAAGCTGATATTTTTACCAGATGCTATTTTTATCAAGCAAAATGGTAAGCTAGCAGCAGTAAGCTTTAAAGAAATAGACATAAATCTTGCCACAGCCTTATTTTTAGAAGATAGTAAAATACCAAATGATGCTACAGTCCTAGGCAAAACCTATGCTCATACTAATAAAGATGGCAATCCAGACAAAAGATATAAAGAAAATCCTGAACTTACATTAGTGGAATATGGGGTCCTCTCTCTTACAAAAAATCCAGGTCTTAATAGCCTTATAGTATTTTCAGATACTATTTTGGATGGCAAATAATATATTTATTAAAACAATAGCCTAGCTATTGTTCAGACTGTCGACAAAGTAGGTAAGAAGTAACAATCTTACCTACTTTTTTAGTACTTAAATGGCTTGTTTTCAATATATAAGGGTATAAAAATACTAAAGAAAGAGGTGCGTTATGCTCAATAAAAATGATAAGGATAAACAAAATCAAGTACAGTTCGTAGCACTTGAAGATTTAGTACCAAACAATCATCTGCTTAGAAAAATAGATACATACATAGACTTTGACTTCATATATGACCTAGTCGAAGACAAATACTGCTTAGATAAATGAAGATTCAGCTATTAGACTAATAGGATCAATCCTTATTGATATCAATGAGGATTGGATCACATCTTCTAGATTATATATTAAAATCAAATAGTAAATATTGTACAGGTTTAATTTACACAATATTATGGACTTGACTTTCAAAATAATATTTATATACAAATACTATAGTATAAATTTATTTATAATAAATATCAAATAATAGCTATAGTATTTAAACGAAGTAATAATAATGGGGTATGAATAATATAGGAGGAGGTAGTACTATGGTTGATAATAAAAAAACATTTGATTGGATTTCTCTAATTATAGGTATAGCTTTTATACTTGTATCTTTTGTGGCTTTCAGAAACCCTTATGAAACTCTTGCAAGTTTGGTGATTTATTTTGGATTGATTGCAATTATTAAAGGTATAGGTGGGCTTATTATTTATAGGAATATTAGAGAATCTACAAAGCTTAATATAAGATTATTTGTATGGAATAGTGTAATTGATATTATCCTGGGACTTTTATTGATAGTTAATGTTGATTCAGCAGTTTCAATCCTTCCATATGTATTTGCTATATGGTTTATAGTTGACTCAATCAACGATATGTTCTATGCTAGATTTTTAAAATACATCCATGATGGTGTATACGGATTAAATATGGCTGTAAACATCATTACTTTGATACTTGGTATTATGATGCTAAACAATCCTATGAGCGCATCATTAACCCTTGTATACTTAATCGGTATATATTTTACAATAAGTGGAATTAAGTACATTGTTTATGCATTTGAACATGAGTATTAAAAGAAAGTTTTTAAAATAGGGCCTATAGTACTATAGGCCCTATCAGACTGTCGACAAAGTAGGTAAGAAATAACAATCTTACCTACTTTTTTAGTACTTAAATGGCTTGTTTTCAGTACTTAAGGGTATAAATATACTAAAGAAAGAGGTGTGTTATGCTCAATAAAAATGATAAGGATAAACAAAAACAAGTACAGTTCGTAGCACTTGAAGATTTAGTACCAAACAATCATCTGCTTAGAAAAATAGATACATACATAGACTTTGACTTCATATATGACCTAGTCGAAGACAAATACTGCTTAGATAACGGAAGACCAAGCATAGATCCAGTAGTTCTAATGAAGTTAGCATTCATTCAATATATTTATGGCATAAGGAGTATGCGTCAAACAATAAAAGAAGTAGAGGTAAATCTAGCCTACAGATGGTTCTTAGGATTAGACTTCTATGATAAAGTACCTCATTTCTCAACCTTCAGCAAAAACTACGAAAGAAGATTCAAAGACACAGACATCTTTGAGCAAATATTTAATGAAATCCTATCCCAAGCAATGAGCTATGGTCTAGTAGACACAAAAGTACAATTTGTAGACGCAACCCATGTAAAAGCCCATGTAAAAGCCCATGCAAACAGACACAAAACAATCAAAAAAGAAATTACAAAGCAAACAAGAAAATATCAAAACCAACTAAATAAAGAAATAGACCTGGATAGAGCCGCTCATGATAAAAAGCCATTAAAATCAAGAAACAAAGAAAGCGAAACAACTGAACAAACCCAAAGCACAACAGACCCCGAAAGTGGATTGTTCCATAAAGGAGAGCACAAAGAAGTATTTGCATATACAATACAAACATCCTGCGATAAAAACGGATGGGTATTAGCCTATGAACCATTTGCAGGCAATCTACATGACAGCACCAGCTTTGATAAATTCTTCAATGAAAAATTAAAAAAACTAAAACCTCAAAAACTAGTACTAGATGCAGGATACAAAATCCCATACATAGCAAAACAACTACTAGAAAATTCAATCCTACCAGTATTCCCATATACACGACCAAAAGGTAGAAGTACAGATCAAGAAGATATGTATTATCCAAAAGAATATAGATATGATGAAGATAATGATTGCTACATATGTCCCGAGAATAAACTAATCCTGTACTCAACAACCGATAAAAATGGATACAGAATATACAAAAGCAAAACAAGCCTATGTCAAAATTGTCCTAGTTTAGACAGATGTACAAAAGGCAAACAAAAACAAAAAACAATCATTAGACACATATGGCAAGAATACTTAGACATAGCAGAAGAATACAGAAAAACATCAACAGGAAAAGCAGACTACAAACAAAGAAAAGAAACAATAGAACGATGTTTTGGAACAGCAAAAGAATATCATGGATTTAGATACACTAATATGAAAGGGTTAGCAAAAATGAGAATGAAAAGCGCCCTAACCTTTGCATGCATGAATATGAAGAAACTAGCAAATATGCTATGGAAGATGGATCCTAATAGGGTCTTTTTTATTGCAAAAATAGCTTAAAAAGATAAAAATAAAGACAAACTCCAGTTTGTGCCGGGGTTTGTCTTCGGTCTGAACAATAGCCTAGCTATTGTTTTTTATTTTCAAAAAAATAATTTTTTCTGAAGCTACTTTCAAATATAAAATCAAATAGTGTAAGGAAAACAGGAAAATGTTATCAAAAGAGTACTAATTTGAAAGTAGTTTCTAATTATTAACAAGATATTGAAATATAATTCAGTATAGGATATAGTTTTCCTAAACGTGGAGGTCAATATGAGTCAAAAGAATAAGATTGAAGCTATAAAAGGGAATTTAATAGTTTCTTGCCAGGCCTTACCTGATGAGCCTCTTCATTCTTCATTTATAATGGGAAGAATGGCAAGGGCTGCAAGGATAGGTGGCGCAAGTGGTATCAGAGCAAATACTGCAGCTGATATAAAAGAAATCCAAAAAGAAGTGGATTTGCCTATTATAGGGATTGTAAAAAAAGATTATGACGATTCTAAGGTCTACATAACTCCAACCATGGAGGAAATCGATGAGCTAACAACAACTGGAGTTGATATCATAGCCCTAGATGCAACAAGTAATCTAAGACCAAATGGCAAAACATTGGATGAATTTTTTAAAGAAATTAAAGAAAAATATCCAGACCAATTACTAATGGCAGATTGTTCTACAGTAGACGAAGCCCTACATGCAGATGAATTAGGTTTTGATTTTATAGGCACAACCCTAGTTGGCTACACTGACCAATCAAAGGGAGATAAGATTGAGGCAAATGACTTTGAAATCTTAAGAAAAATTATAGAAAATGTAGAAGGCAAAGTCATAGCAGAAGGCAATATAAATACTCCAGAAAAAGCCAAAAGAGTTATAGAACTTGGCGCTTATAGCGTGGTTGTAGGATCAATAATCACCAGACCACAAGTGATTACTAAAAACTTTGTGGAAAAACTTGCAGAAAACTAATATAAAAATTTAAAGAGGAGGAAAACGTAATTATGAGAAACTTAGACAAATACAAGGGTGTTATCCCAGCATTTTATGCTTGCTATGATGATAGGGGAAACATTAGTCCAGAAAGAGTAAGAGACCTTACCAAATATTTTATAGAAAAAGGTGTAAAGGGTCTTTATGTAAATGGCTCTTCTGGAGAGTGTATCTATCAAAGTGTAGAAGATAAAAAAATTGTTTTAGAAAATGTCATTAAGGAAGCCAAAGGCAAATTAACAGTAATTGCCCATGTTGCTTGTAACAATACAGCTGACTCAAAAGAACTTGCAGCCCATGCTGAAAGCCTAGGAGTAGATGCCATTGCAGCTATCCCACCAATTTATTTTAGACTAGCAGAATATGCTATTGCAGAATATTGGAATGATATTTCAGCAGCAGCTCCAAATACAGATTTTGTAATTTATAATATTCCACAACTAGCAGGGGTTGCCCTAACACCAAGCTTATTTAAAGAAATGAGAAAAAATCCTCGCGTAATTGGTGTAAAAAACTCATCCATGCCAGTTCAGGATATTCAAATCTTTAAACAAGATGCAGGAGAAGATTATATTATTTTTAATGGGCCAGATGAACAATTTATCTCAGGTCGTTTAATCGGTGCAGAAGCAGGCATTGGTGGCACTTATGGAGCTATGCCAGATTTATTCTTAAAAATGGATGAACATTTTAGAAATGGCGTCCTTGATCAAGCTCAAAAAATGCAATATGACATCAATGCAATTATTTATAAAATGGTTTCAGGCCATGGCAATATGTATGCAGTTATCAAAGCTATTTTAAGAGAAAATGAAAACTTGGATATTGGATCTGTTAGAAAACCACTACCAGCCTTAATAGAAGAAGATGAACAAATAGTTAAAGAGGCAGCATCTATGATAAGAGATGCAAGAGAAAAATATCTGGCTAACTAGGAGAAAATATGCAGGGTTTTACAAAAATTGATTTAATAATACTTATAGTATACCTAGGAGCAGTACTTTTTGCAGGGCTTAGATTTTCTAAAAAGAAAATGGAAGGTAAGGAATATTTTAGAGGTGATGGGTCTATCCCTTGGTGGGTAACATCTGTTTCTATCTTTGCAACCTTACTTAGCCCTATCTCCTTCCTATCCCTTGCTGGAAATTCTTACGCAGGGACATGGATTATGTGGTTTGCTCAACTTGGTATGTTAATTGCTATACCATTTACAATTAAATATTTTTTACCAATTTATAGCAAATTAGATATAGATACAGCTTATCAATATCTAGAAATAAGATATAAATCCAAAGGCCTAAGAGTCCTTGGGGCTATCATGTTTATCATTTACCAAATTGGTAGAATGTCAATTATCATGTATTTGCCATGTATGGTTTTATCTAGACTTATGGGGATAAATGTAGATATCCTTATCATTATTATGGGAGTGATAGCGATTATTTATTCTTACTCTGGTGGACTAAAATCAGTATTATGGACGGACTTTATCCAAGGATCAGTCTTACTTATAGGGGTAACTTTTGGATTAATCTACCTAGTTGCCAATCTAGATGGTGGCCTTGGTGCTATTAACTACGAATTATTTACCAATAACAAATTTTTAGCAGCAGACCAACCAATCTTTGATGCAAATATCCTAAGAGATAGTGTATTTTTACTAATCTTTGGTGCAGGAATTAATACAATCGGCTCTTACGTATCTAGCCAAGATATAGTCCAAAGATTTACAACAACCAATGACTCTAAACAACTTAGAAAAATGATGATTGGTAATGGATGCTTATCAATATTTATTGCTACTGTGTTTTACCTAATAGGTACAGGACTATATGTTTTCTACCAAGTCCAAGGTAATCCACTACCACCAAATGCCCAACAAGACCAAATATTTGCTTCATGGATAGCCTATGAGCTACCAGTTGGGGTTACAGGTCTATTACTTGCAGCAATTTATGCAGCAGCCCAATCTACTTTATCTACAGGTCTTAACTCAGTTGCATCAAGCTGGGCTTTAGATATTCAGTCAACACTAAATAAAAAAGAATTGACCTTTGAAAAACAAACTAAAATTGGACAAAGAGTTTCCTTAGTAGTTGGTATTTTTGCTATAATTGTTTCAATATTATTAGCCCATGGTGGAGTAAAATCAGCCTATGAATGGTTTAACGGCTTTATGGGATTAGTTTTAGGGATCCTAGTTGGTATCTTTATCCTAGGTGCCTTTACAAAAGTAGCCAATAAATTTGGAGCAAGCCTTGCCTTTGCAGTAGCAGCCCTTGTAATGGTATATATAAAATATTTTGTAGATCCAGCCAAAGTATCATTCTGGTCCTACTCAATCATTTCAATACTAATATCACTAGTAGTTGGAGTAATTGGTTCTGTAATCTATAATAAAGTTAAGGGTATAAAAGATATACCACCGGTAAATTCAACCGTATATAATCAACTATAGGAGAAAATAATGATATTTGGAAACATAACAAACTTAGAAGAATATGCTTACCTAGAAGATAAAATCAAAGCTTGCTTTGACTACTACAAAGAAAATGACATGGAAAACATGGAAGCTGGTATCCACAAAATCGATGGAGATAACTTTTTTGTAAATATTGTAGAATATGATACAACAACAGTAGAAAATAGATTTTGGGAAGCTCACAAAGAATACCTAGATCTACATTTAATGCTTTTAGGTGAAGAGAGAATTGACCTAAACTTTTTAAAAGACATGGACCTAGGTGACTATGATGAAGAAAAAGACTTCCAAGCAGCAGAAGGTGAGAGAAATTCATCAGTAGACTTAAAGATAGGAGACTTTTTAGTTTGCTATCCAAACGATGTTCATATGACAGCCTTACAAATAGATGATCCAGTCTATACAAAAAAAGCAATATTCAAAATCAAAATCTAATTAAACTAACGGCATAAGGCATAAGTCTTATGCCTTTTTAAAACGAAAACTTAGGAGTAACTATGAGAAAATATATCAGCATAGATATAGGCGGGACCTTTATAAAATATGGTCTTATAAATGAAAATGGGGAAATTTTAGAAAAAAAAGAATTAGCTACAGAAGCTAATAAGGGTGGTGAGCAAATTTTAGCAAAGATTTTAAAAATTGTAGAAACTTACCATAGCAAAGAGCCAGTAGAAGGAGTAGCCATATCTACAGCCGGCATGGTTGATAGCAAAAAAGGAGCCATCCGCTATGCCTCAGACCTCATACCAGGCTATACAGGTATAAATTTTAAGGACCCTATCAAAGAAAAATTTAATTTGCCATGTTCTGTAGAAAATGATGTAAACTGTGCAGGGCTTGCAGAATATGAAACTGGAGCAGGAAAAAATAGCAAAATCGCTCTTATTTTAACTATCGGAACAGGTATAGGTGGCTGTGCTATAATAAATGGAGAAGTATACCATGGTATATCAGGTTCAGCCATGGAAGTAGGCTATATGAGAGTAAAAGATAGCACTTTTGAAACCCTAGGATCTGCTAAAGCATTGGTAGAAAAAGTTGCAAAATTAAAAGGCGAAGCAAAAGAAAATTGGGATGGCAAAAAAGTATTTGAATGCGCAAAAAATGGTGATGATGACTGTATAGGGGCCATTGATGAAATGTGCGATATCCTTGCCCTAGGCATAGCAAATATTTCCTATGTTCTAAATCCAGATACAGTTATCCTAGGTGGAGGAATCATGGCCCAAGAAGATTATTTATATACCAAAATAGATAATAAACTCAAAGAACATCTAGAAAAACCCCTATATGATGTTATTAGACTAAAATTTGCCAGCAACCAAAATGCAGCAGGTATGCTAGGAGCCTTTTATAACTTCCAAAATCAAAATTAGGTCTTATAAGGAGGCCCCCATGGGCTACTATGTAAAATCAGTTATAGAAACTATAGAATCTAACTATGAAAACTTTACACCCACAGAAAAAAATATAGCAGACTTTTTTATTCATAATGACCAAAAAAGAGATTTTTCTGGTAAAAAACTTGCAGAAGAACTTTTCGTATCAGAAGCTTCCTTGACTCGTTTTGCCCAAAAATGTGGCTTTAGGGGCTATAGAGAGTTTATCTATGAGTATAAGCAAAATTTTGTAGAAAAACAAGATGATATTACCAACAATGTCAGCCAAGTTCTAGAAACCTACCAAGAACTTTTAAACAAAACCTATTCACTCATAGATGAAAATCAGCTAAAAAGAGTTATAGACTGCCTAAATGAGTCGAAAAAAGTTTTCGTATGCGGAAAAGGTTCATCGGGTCTTGCAGCCAATGAAATGGAAACAAGATTTATGAGAATAGGGGTAAATATAGATTCCATAACTGATGCCGACCAAATGAAAATGCGAGCCGTTTTTCATAATGAAGAAAGCCTAGTCATAGGACTTAGCATCAGCGGAGAAACCAAGGAAGTCCTATATTTTTTAAAAGAAGCCCACTACAAAAATGCGAAAACAGTTTTAATAACCTCTCAAAATAGAGATGAGCTAAAGAGCTATTGTGATGAGATAGTCCTAGTCCCATCCCTAAAACATTTAAACTACGGCAATGTCATAAGCCCCCAATTTCCTTTATCAATAATGGTTGACTTACTTTATTCATTCTTTGTCGATGAAGATAAAAATATTAAGAAAAAAATGCACGATGATACCCTAAAGGCCCTAGGCAATGGGCATTAATTAAATAGCAAAGAAAAAATCATTCCAAATTGCGGGATGATTTTTTGTTTAGATATTATATTTTTGGTAGGTTATTTTTTGCCTAAAATCGTTGGGATTTATGGCATATATTTTTTTAAAATTCCTATAAAAAGTTTTTGTAGTATTAAAACCTACCTTGTAGGCTATGACAGAGATTAAATCATCCGTTTGTAATAGGAGTTTGGCTGCATTTATCACCCTAACGTAAGTTAGATAATCATCAAAACTCTTATCCACATAAAATTTCAAAGACTTGTTTAGCTGGTTTTGGCTTATAGAAAATTTTTGGCAAATGCCATCTATTTTTAAATCTTGGTAGTAATTATTTACTAGGTAGTCGATTATATCCTCCATTTTTTCATAGCTAATTACTGAATCGTAGGTATCTATAGTGTGGTAGGAATTTTTGTAATCCTTAGAATTAAGGCCAGTTTTGGCTTTAAAAAATTTGGAAAGGTGGGAAGCATCCTTAAAACCTAGGATAACGGAAAGCTCTTCCAAACTTTTTTCAGAAAAGTTGAGGTAGCCCATAAGCTTAGTAAGTTTCATAAGCGAGGTAAGGTTGGTAAAGGATAGGCCAGTTTCTTCTTTGATGTACTTTGAAATGTTTGATTCTGAAATATAAAAGGTGGTGGCTAGGCTTTTTAAAGTAATTTTTTCATCCAAATGGGCCCAGATGTAGTGAAATATTTCTATTTTATCATTGTTTTGGAGTTTTTTTTTACCCTTGCCGGTTAATTTCTCAAATAAAACAGCAAGTTCCATAAGTTTTATATATATCATCTGGTTGGCATAGGCCCTGCCATTTTTAAAGGAGCGAAACTCATCTCTTAAACTTTGGATAATATTTTCTACAGTCTTTCTATCATTTTCATTTAAAAGAACATAGGCATTTTCAGATATGGTAGTAATTATCTGAGCGGTTGATCCAAACATTTCATTTGTCTTTTTAAGCAGGATATTTATAAGATCAATATCTACTACAACTATATCTAACTCGATTGGTTCTATGATTTGCATAATTTGTGTATAATACCAGGGCAATATCCCCACAAGCATGCCCTCTTTTAGAGTATAGTTTTCCCCTTGGATATTAAAAATAGCCTTCCCACTTTTTATATACCAAAACCTTGCGTTGGTATGAAGGAGAGGAGTTGTTGCAGTCTTACAAATCTCACTTCCTATATCTATTAAAACTGATTGGTTAAAGTCAGCTTGAAAATATGTCGATTCATCTTGAATATTGGTACGATCTTTGATATTAATACCTCCTTTTTGCCTCTTATCCCCATTATTATAACATATTTTGGCCCTTTAAAGTACAAAATTTCAAGGTTTCTTTGTTGAAAGGGCATTTACACAATAAAATTTAAGAAAATTTTAAGATACCTACATTGTGAAAACATTTGCCCTGATTTTACAAAAATTTTAAGCCTAGATGTCCTACTAGCTACTAGGCCTATGATATACTTTTATCAAGATGATGGTTTGTAAATATTTATAAGTCATATCGAACTTATAAAAAAGGAGAAAATTATGTTAGATACATTATCACGCTTTACTGATTGGTTGTGGAGCTGGCCTTTATTAGTCCTATTAATGGGCGGCGGCTTGCTTATATCTATCAGAACAGGATTTTTCCAATTGCGCCATTTTGGGTACATAATGGGCCAAACTTTTGGAAAAATGTTTTCCAAAGAAGATCAAGGTGATGGTACAGTTTCAGCTTTCCAAGCTATGACTACAGCCCTAGCTTCATCAATCGGAGCTGCAAATATCGTAGTGGCACCAACAATTATTTTCATTGCAGGTCCTGGATCTATATTCTGGATGTGGATTGCTGCAATTATAGGTCAAGCTACAAAATTCTCAGAAGTTGCTCTTTCTATCAAATACAGAGAGCTAAACTCTGAGGGAGAATACGTTGGTGGATGTTCATACATGCTTAGAAATGGTCTAAAAGGAAATCTTGGTAAAGTCCTAGGTTCTCTTGCAGCATTTTTCTTTATGATAGAAATTCTTCCATCAATCACACTTCAAACACTATCAGCAGTTAACCCTATCCAAAGTGTATTTAAACCACTTGCAGTAGATGAACTTACAGCTAAAAGAATCGCTATTATTGGTATTTTTATTCTAGTATCTATAGTTGTATTTGGTGGAGTAAAACAAATTGGTAAGGTAACTGAAAAGTTAATTCCTATAATGGCAGCTTTTTATATTATCACTGGATTGCTTATAATAATCATGCATATAGGTGATGTTCCAGCAGCTTTTGGGTATATCTTTAAAGGTGCTTTTAATCCTAAAGCAGCTATGGGTGGTGTAGCAGGTGTAACACTTTCAAAAGTAATTTCTCAAGGGGTAGCTCGTGGAGTTTACTCAAACGAGGCTGGTATGGGTTCTGCAGGTTATGGACACGCTGCAGCTACAACAGACCACCCAGCTAGACAAGGTCTATGGGGAGTTTTTGAAGTATTTGCTGATACTATGATAGTTTGTACAATATCTTCTCTAGTAGTAATACTAACAGGAGTATGGCAACCAGGCATGAGTGAAGCTGACATGGCAGCAGTAAGATCTATTGCTGTAGAAAGATCATTTAACACCTTATTTGGTCAATGGGGTTCAGCAATCATCTCAATTTGCTTATTCCTATTCGTACTATCAACAATCATAGTAATCGTATTTTACTGTGAAAAACAAGCTGAGTACCTATTTGGTACTAAAGTAGGAAAAGTAATGAGAATAGTTGCATCACTTATGATACTTGCTGCATTATTTGTATCATTTGACAATGCAGGAGTATTCCTTGACTTTACACTAGGACTTGTAGTTATACCGAACTTGATAGGTCTTATAATGATGAGTGGAGAAGTAAAAGAAATCACTGATGAATTCTTTAAATCAGATAAGTACTACAGGCTAGATACTGGCAAAGTAAAAGCACCAGCAGCTAGTCAAACAACAGCTAGACCTACAGAAGAAACTGTAAGAAAATCAAATACAACAACTAACGCAACAGAAGTTCGCGAAGGTGAAACCTTAACATTTGAATCAGATGATGATTCTGTTGAAAGATAAAAAAATATTTACAAACCATTATTAAATTACAGGAGGATACATGAAATCAATAGTAGTAGCATTAGGTGGTAACGCCCTAGGAAATAGCCCAAAAGAACAACTTGAAGCTGTAAAAGGCTCATCAAAATCATTAGCAGATATCGTAGAAACATATGATAAAGTTGCAGTAGTTCATGGAAATGGACCACAAGTAGGAGTAATAAACCTAGCTTTATCCCTTGCAGCTAAAGAAGACTCAACAATCCCAGAATTCCCACTAGTGGAATGTGTAGCAATGAGCCAAGGCTATATAGGATATCACCTACAACAAGCTATCGAAAATGAATTAGCATCTCGTAATATAGACAAAAAAGTAGCAACAGTAGTAACACAAGTTGAAGTAGATCCAAAAGACCCAGCATTTGAAAATCCAACAAAACCAATTGGAAACTTCTACACACAAGAAGAAGCAGATGCCATTGCTAAAAAAGATGGATACACATTTAAAGAAGATGCAGGTCGTGGATACAGAAGAGTAGTTCCAAGTCCAAAACCACAAAGAATTGTAGAACTAGACACAGTTACAAATCACCTAGACAACGATGGTGTAGTAGTTACAGGTGGTGGTGGCGGTATCCCAGTTCTAAATGAAAATGGAGAACTAAAAGGGGTAGATGCAGTAATCGATAAAGACTTTGTAGCAAGCAGAATCTCATCAGATATCGGTGCAGATACACTACTAATACTAACAGCAGTAGATTCAGTATATATAAACTATGGTAAAGAAAACCAAGAAGAGCTTCGTGAAATCACAGTAAGTGAAATCAAAAAACACATCGAAGATAATCAATTCCATGCTGGATCCATGCTACCAAAAGTAGAAGCATGCATTAAATTTATCGAAGAAAATCCAGAAGGAACAGCAATCATTACATCTTTAGAAAAAGCAGCATATGCTCTATCAGGAGAAGTAGGAACAAAAATCATAAACGGCTAATAGCCACCCTTGATTAAAATCAAAATACATGGGTAACAAAATAATGTAACAACGCTTATAAAATGCTATAACGTGCATTTTGTAATATATATTTGGTAATATTTTAGTAAATATAAAGGAGATTTAAAATGGGAGTTAACTTAAGAGGAAGAAACCTAATGGCAATCAAAGACTTCACAGAAGATGAAGTACTTTACCTTATCGAACTATCAGAACAATTTAAAAGATTAAAACTTGCAGGTACACCACACAAATACCTAGAAGGAAAAAATATAGCACTACTATTTGAAAAAACATCAACAAGAACAAGATGTTCATTCGAAGTAGCAGGATATGACCTAGGAATGGGAGTAACATACCTAGATCCAGGTTCAAGCCAAATGGGTAAAAAAGAATCAATCGCAGATACAGCAAAAGTATTAGGTAGATTCTACGATGGTATCGAATACAGAGGATTTGACCAAGACCTAGTAGAAGAACTTGGAGCAAACGCTGGAGTACCAGTATGAATGGTCTTACAGATAAATGGCACCCAACACAAATGATCGCTGATATGCTTACAATCAAAGAAAACTTTGGTAAACTAAGAGGCATCAACTTTGTATACATGGGTGACTGCAGAAACAACATGGCAAACTCATTAGCAGTAACATGTGCTAAACTAGGTGTAAACTTTACAGCTTGTGGTCCAAAAGAATTATGGCCAGAAGAAGAAGTACAAGATTTAGCTCGTGAACTAGCAGAAGTACACGGATCAAAAGTACACTTTACAGAAGATGTAAAAGAAGCTACAACAGATGCACACGTAATCTACACAGATATTTGGGTATCAATGGGAGAACCAGAAGAAGTTTGGGAACAAAGAATCGAACAACTTCACCCATACCAAGTAAATAAAGCTGCAATGGACAATGCTAGAGAAGATGCAATCTTCATGCACTGCCTACCATCATTCCACGACTTAAATACAACAATTGGTAAAGAAATCTACGACAAATTTGGCGACAAATACGAACTAAACGGCCAAGAAGTTTCTGAAGAAGTATTCTTATCACACCAATCAAAAGTATTTGATGAAGCAGAAAACAGAATGCATACAATCAAAGCAATCATGTATGCTACACTTAAATAATTAGTTTAAGATAAAATATTAGAGTGACCTCATAAGGTTTTAAAGCCTTAGAGGTCATTTTTTTATAAAAATTTACCTATGTTTTACATATTTTTTACATTATTGATATAAACTTACTTAAAAAGCACAAAGGAGATTTTATGAACAAATTATTAGTAGCAGTACTTGCAACAAGTCTTGTTTTTGGAGCGAAGGATAGTTTTGCAAATGAAGAAATAATTCAAGATGATAAATATGAAGTTTTTGAAGAAACCAGATCAGATTTAGAAAATGTAAATTTATTAGCAGAAAATGATACAGTTACAAATCAAAATGATTTTAATATTGTAATTAATGAAATCATGACAAAAGACCCAAACAAGGGTCCAGACTATGTAGAACTTTTCAATAAAGGAAGTCAAGCAGTAGATCTAACAGGTTGGTACATTTTTGATGATAAGGATAGAGAAATAAAAGCATTATCAGGAGTAGTTTTAAATCCTGGAGATGTTTTTGTATTAGAAGAAAATAATCATTTTGCTTTTGGACTTGGCAAAGATGATCAAGTAAGGTTATTTAATGCCAATGGAGAATTAATCGATAGCTACCAATGGTCAGGTGGCCATCCAAACGAAGTTTTTGCCAGAAATCCGAAAACTGGAGAGATGGAACAAGCACCATCTTCAAAAGGTAAAGTAAATCCAGTAGCAAAGAAAGAAGAACCAATCACACCAGAACAACCATCAGTAAGCCAAGAGTCAACATTTAAAGGCAAGATAGTAGTAAATGAAGTAGAATCCCAAGACCCTAGTGGTGGAAACGACTATGCAGAAATATACAACAATACAGACCATGCAATAGATATTTCTGGTTGGTACATCCTAGACAATGACCCAAAACACAAAAAAGATTCTAAATATACAGTAAAAGAAGGAACAAGCATACCAGCCAAAGGATTTTTCGTATTTGAAGAAAATGTAGACTTTAACTTTGGTCTAGGTGGCAATGATGAAGTAAATCTATACGACAAAGAAGATAAGCTAGTAGATAAATTTGCTTGGCAAAATCATGCAAATGGTACATATGGACGAATTCCAGATGGTACAGGAGAAATTGTAGATGGTAAGGCTTCAAAAGGTAGAGCAAACACTACAGAAGAAAATGTAGAAAAAGAAATAGATGTAGAAACATTAAATTGGCCAGGAATTGATGAAGTAAAAGTGTTAGACGAAACATCAATATTTGACCTAAAAGATTTATCAGGCCTAGACAACCACGATGGTTGGATATATGGAGTAAACAATAAAGAAGGTAGATTTATCATATTTAAGGTAGAAAATGACCAAGTAATCTTTGCCCCAGGATTTGATAACAAAGGAAAAGCAGTCAAATTTATAAAGGATGCCAATGATCCAAAAGCAGCAGGTCCAGACTCAGAAGGTATCACAGTAGATAACAAAGGACGAGTTTACCTAGCAGTAGAACGCGACAATGGCGACAAAAATGTAAACAAAAATATGATACTTCAAGTAGCAGATCCATTTAAAGATGCCAAAGAAATGGTAGCAGATAGAGAATGGAATATTACTAAACTACTGCCAGATGTAGGAGCAAACCTAGGAATCGAAACCATAGAGTGGGTAAGCTTTGATAATATAAACGGATTATTATACGACCAAAAGAATAACAAAGCTCTAGACAAAAAGGACTATCCAAATGCATATGCAGATGGTGTATTTTTCGTAGGAATGGAAGCAAACGGCCACGTATATGCCCTTATACTAGAAGAAAATGGAAAAGCAGAAGTCATCTCTGACATAAAAACAGGCCTAGGTGGAGTGATGAGCATGGACTTTGATACAGAAAACAATGTGCTTTGGGCAAATGCAGACAATGACTACAACAATATCCACAACATTATCCAATTTAACGGCAGCAACAATCCAAAAATTGTCCACGTAACAGCGCCAAAAGATATGGACATTAATCTTAATAACGAAGGGTTTGTAATAGACCCACAAGTAACAGCAGATGGATTAAGAGCAACATATTGGTTTATGGATGGTTCAAATAATAACGCCTTTAGAAAAAGTGCAATAAAAGCAGATTACATGAAAGACCTAGGACTGACCAAAATCTCAGGCAAAGAAAGTCCAAAAAAAGATGAAACTAATAAGCCAGTAGAGACACCAAGCAAAAACCCAATCATAGATAATCCAACAATAGTAATCCCTCCATATCTAACAATTATCGACCAAAGAGAAATCCAAGGTCACTACAATAAGGAATTGCCAAAAGCAAACACAAAAAAAGAACCATATGCAATAAAAGTTACAGATGAGATAATTTACGTATCAAAAGGCTATGACACTATCAAAGAAGGCTACTATTACAAAAAAGACCTGTTAGCAAAATATAACAAGCTAAAAGAATCAGTAGAAAAAAACCGCACCACAGCAAGAGCCATAGAAATCCTAAAAGACATAGCACCAAATATAGCAGAAAAAAGCAAAGAAAAAATAGCAAAACTCCTAGAAACATCACTAAGACTCCAAATAAGAGGCCAAAAAGCCCTAGGAGAATTAGACCTAATATTAGCAGGAAAATAGGAAAGATTCAAAGCGATAAAAAAACCTCGGGAAAAATCCTGGGGTTTTTCTATATATAAGTGTAAGAGCAATAATAAGCTTTGATTAGATAAAAAATAAAAATAAATAGATACAAAAAGATTAGTAAATATTATGAAATTGCAGTAGCTGATAAAATATTTTAAATCATAATAGATCCTAAGATTTATTTGATAAGACCATACATGAAATTTCATGTGAAATACTTATGATAATGACTTAATAATATTAAATGCGATTCTTTTTTAGATGCTTTTTGAGAATAAACTAGTTTGATTATTTTGTTAAAATATTACAACTGAACCTTCAATATAATTATTTATAAATAGTAGGTATAATATTATGAAATATTGATTTGTACATAAATATATGGAGGATAGAAAATTGAACTTTAGCACAGACAAACCAATTGAATCTGATTATCAGGATTCGCTAGGAAGATCAACATTTGCAAATCACCTTGCAGACTCTATTATGAATTATGAAAGTAGAGAAGGATTGGTTATTGGTTTATATGGAAAATGGGGATCCGGAAAAACCTCAATTGCTAATATGACAATAAATAGAATTGATGAATCATACGCTAGGGATAGAAATAGACCAATCATAATTAAGTTTTCCCCATGGAACTATTCTGATAAAAACAACCTCATAAGCTTATTTTTTAACAATCTAGAATCCCAAATAAATAAAAAAGCCCACACAGAGGGTACATCCTACACCAATGACCTTTCAAATATCAGGTCAAATGAGATGGGAGATGTGGTAGATGCTAAGGATAAGGCTAGATTTAACAGGATGCTAGGCATTATTGCTATAGTTGCAGGCATAGGCCTATATTTTTTAAACCCTTATTTTATTATCTTAACCATCCTAGCCCTAATATTTTATATATACAACAGGGCCAATGACAAGGTCAAGATAGACTATGATATGACTAAAGAAGCCAAGGAAGAGCTAGAAGCAACCAATGACCTCCTAGCAGGAATTATGGAATCTGATGCGGTGTGGCTAGTTACAGAAACAGAAAAATTTGTTGATGATAAGGAAGATGACATGAGAATTAAGCCGCATGCCTCTAAGTTTTAGAAGAGGAAATGATGAGGTGGATACTAATGCAGAGACCTTCACCCTTGAAGGTGGGCCTATCAAGCTAATCTTTCTCCCAGATTCAATCTTTATCAAGCAAAATGGCAAGTTAAATGCCCTAGGCTTTAATGAAATTCAAATGAATATAGGCAAGATGACATTTTTAGAAGATGAGAGGGAGCCAAATGATGCAACACTACTAGGTAAAACCTATTAGTACACCAATAAGGACGGTAGCCCTGATAAGAGATACAAGGAAAATAGGGAAGTAGCCCTAGTAGAATATGGCTTTATATCCTTATACAAGGAACCAGGCCTTGATACCCTTATAGTATTTTCAGATAAAGTACTTGATGGAAAGTAGGATATATAGATTTGAGAAACAGACCTATGATAGAAATATAAAGGATTTTACAAAAAAGCTAAGTATGACCTTAAAGGAATCAAAGTTACAGATAAAATCTCTAGTCTTTAAGGGGGTAGCTTATGAAGAGAAATATTAAATTAAATAAGATATTATCTATATTTTTTAGCGTTATTTTGGGATTGACACTTTCATCTTGTACTAAAGAAGAAAGACTTGAGCATACAACAGAAGACTTTGCCATAGATACAAAGGACCCTCGAAAGCTCGTAGGATTTGCTGATTATTATTTTATAGCTGAGGTCAATCACCAAGTAGATACTGAATATAGGGACCCTATAATTACAGAAGGCGATGAAGAAATAGCATTTCCATATACTAACTACAAGGTGAAAGTCCTAAATAATATAAAAGGCGAATTACCACTAGATGAAGAGATTGTAGTTACTAAAGCAGGGGAGTATCTGAGCATAGAGAATCCCTCCTTTATAAAGGTGATGACCTACTTGAAGAAGGCAAGGCCTACATATAACAGCATCAACTCAAGCAGATGGGAGTCTTTTGATATCTGGCCCAAACTCTTCAAAAGAATGTAAGCCAAATGATATAGAAAAATACCAAGAAATATATGATAATGAAGTTAAATATAATAGGGAAAGATACCAGTTTAAAAATAAATAGAATAGAGATTATGAAAAAAGTTAGGCTTAAGTCTAGCTTTTTTAATACAAAAAATAGGGTTGTTGCAAATCAATAGATAATCATTGTTCCATCATTAGAGTGCACTTTCAGAAAGTTTGAGATTTAGCCCGCCGGCTCATGGAGGCCAAACTTTGTGAGAGGGTGCTCGAATGATATTGGAACAATTTATCTATTTTGCAACAGCCCTAAATAAATGAAAACTATAAGGTTAAATTTTATACACCTAGGTAGGCGGCTTTGATTGATGGGTCGTTTTTAAGCTTGTTTGCTTCACCCTCATTTACAATCTTGCCTGTTTCTAGGACATAGGCCCTGTCTGCTATGTCTAGGGCTAGGTTTGCGTTTTGTTCTACTAGAAGGATGGTTCTACCTTCTTCTTTTAAGATTCTAATTGTATCAAAAATTTTATCTACAAAAAGTGGGGAAAGTCCCATGGATGGTTCATCTAATAAGAGTAGGTCAGGACTAGTTAAAAGGGCCCTGCCCATAGCAAGCATTTGTTGCTCTCCACCTGATAGGGTACCGGCCTTTTGTTTTTTTCTCTCTTCTAAGACTGGAAAGAGGTCATAGATTCTTCTAAGCTCATTTTTAAGCTCAGCCTCAGACCTTTCTACAGCTATAGATCCAAGCAGTAAGTTATCTTCTACAGCAAGGCCCCTAAAGACACGCCTTCCTTCAGGAACTTGGGCAATACCTGCCCTTGTAATCTGATAAGTCTTATCTTTTAGGATAGACTGGTCTTTAAAGAATATATCTCCTTCTTTTGGTTTTAATAGTCCTGATATGGTCTGTAGGGTGGTTGTCTTACCAGCTCCATTGGCACCAATTAGGGATACTACTTCACCTTCTTCGACCCTTAGACTAACACCTTTTAGGGCCTGAATATTTCCATAATATACATTTAAATTTGTAAGTTTTAATATAGACACATTTTCCCCCTAGTTACCCAAGTAAGCTCTAACAACTTCTTCATTTTCTATAACCTCACGTGGATTACCAGATGTTAGGATCTCCCCGTAGTTTAAAACTACCAGTCTTTCTGATATTCCAAGTACTAGGTTCATATCATGCTCTATTAGTAGGATAGAAACTCCAGTATTATCTCTGATGGTTTTTATAGAATCCATAAGGTCCCTTGTTTCTGACTCATTCATACCTGCTGCTGGCTCATCTAAGAGAAGAACCTTTGGTCTAGTTGCCATAGCACGTGCTATTTCTAGCTTTCTTTGGGCTCCATAGGGAAGGTTTCCTGCAAAGGCTCTAAAGTATTTTTCTAGATCAAAGAGTCTTAGGATTTCCTTGGCCTTTTCACTAGCTTCGTTTTCTTCCTTCCAATATTTTGGTAGCCTTAGCATACCTGTAAGCACTCCATAGCCCATGTATTGATTCATGGCAAGTTTTACATTGTCTAGGACTGTTAGGTTATCAAATAGCCTAATGTTTTGGAAGGTCCTAGCTATGCCAAGCTTCGATAATTTATCTGGGGATATACCATTTATCCTATCTCCATCAAGGAGGATGTCTCCACTGGTTGGAGTGTAGACTCCTGATAGCATATTAAAGAGGGTAGTCTTACCAGCACCATTTGGTCCAATAAGACCTAAAAGCTCTCCTTCTCTTAATTCAAAGCTTACATTATCTACTGCCTTTAGTCCTCCAAAGGAGATGCCAAGGTTTTTGACTTCTAGTATATTTTTCTTTGAAATTTCCTTACTCACCTTCTACATCTCCTTTCTTGTACTTATCAATATTTAATATGTTTCTTAATGAGAATTCTTTTCTGCCAAGTAGGCCTTGTGGTCTAAATATCATAACTATGATTAGAATTAGGGCATAGATTACCATTCTCCATTCTGCAAGTGGTCTTAGGACTTCTGGAAGTATGGTAAGGCCTATGGATGATAGGATAGCACCTGTCATTGATCCCATACCACCTAAAACTACCATTACTAGATAGTCAAAGGACTTGTTGTAGTTAAAGATATTTGCTGCAAGCACTCCAAAGCTTTGGGCATATAGGGCACCTGCTAGACCTGCAAATACTGCCGATAGGGCAAAGGCAAAGGTCTTATATTTTGTAACATTAATCCCTGATGCCTGGCTTGCTAGTTCATTGTCCCTGATAGATAAAACTGCCCTACCATGCCTACTTGATGCGTAGGTAAAAATCATGGTTATAACAAAGGCAGCTAGGAAGTAGTATCTGGCAAAGGAATTGCTAGTAGGCACACCAGCCATACCTTGGGCTCCACCTGTAAAGCCTAGGTTTTCTATAAGAACTCTGATAATTTCACCAAAGGCAAGGGTTACTATAGCTAGGTAGTCCCCATGTAGCCTAAGAACTGGCAGACCTATAAGGAAACCAAAGACTGCTGATACAAGCCCTGCTATTAATAAACTTACTATAAATCCAGGAAAACCAGTCACAAGGCCTGTCTTTAGGAAAAGACCAGCCGAATATGCACCTATAGCCATAAATCCAGCATGGCCTAGGTTGATTTGGCCAAGGACTCCTACTGTTAGGTTAAGGCTAGTTGCCATTATCATATTGATACAAATCAGGGTTAGGATATTTTGCCAGTATCTATTTATTAGTCCAGCAGAAATGAGCCCTTGGAGTATAGCGTAAGCTAAGACTACAAGTGCAGCTGTAATGATATAGGTTTTTCTTCTATTTTTTGACATATATCACACCTTTTCTTTCTCTAACTTACCAAATAGACCATTTGGTTGGACTAGTAAAACTATGATTAAGATTGCAAAAACTATGGCATCTGCATAGGCACTTGATATATAGGCCCTAGTTAAAACTTCTATGACACCAAGGATTAGACCACCTACTACAGCTCCAGGTATAGAACCAATTCCTCCAAGAACTGCAGCTGTAAAGGCCTTAATTCCTAGGATTGATCCCATAAAGGGTTGGATTTGAGGGTAGGATGATACATAAAGTACTGATGCAATCCCAGCTAGGGCAGAACCTATGGCAAAGGTCATAGTCATTATCTTATTTACATTGATCCCAACAAGTTCTGCTGCCCCGTAGTCTTCACTAACTGCAAGCATTGATTTACCATGTTTAGTCTTTGTTACAAATACATTTAGTAAATAAGTCAAAATAATTGTAGACAGTATGGTAATAATAGTTGCTAGTGATAGGTGAATACCAGCAAAGGCTATTGATTTTTGTGGGAATAGGGATGGGATAGGTTTAGCTGATGAGGTGAAAAATTTTACAAATAGGTTTTGTAAAAATAATGAAACACCTATGGTTGTTATCAAAAGAGATATCCTAGAAGATGACCTTAAAGGCCTATAGGCTACCCTTTCTATTATGACACCTAGGAGGGTGCATAGGATAACTGTTGGGACTATGGCAAGCCATAAAGGTAAGCCTGCCCTAAATATTGGCCATTGGATTACCAAAAATATGGTATATCCGCCCACCATGATAATATCACCGTGGGCAAAGTTTATTAGCTTGGCTATCCCATAAACCATGGTATAACCAAGGGCAACTAGGGCGTAGATACTGCCTAGCTGCAGCCCGTTAAATAATTGGGTTATAAAATCCATTTAAAATTCCTTTCTTATCTTGGACTAACTATAGAATCAAATTTATATTCTCCACCATCTATTTTCATTATAGATGCATCCTTTTTAGGATTGTTGTTATCATCAAAACTAAAGGCACCAGTAATCCCGTCAAAATCTAGGGCCTTTATGGCAGCACTTCTATCTTCATTGCTATCAGAGCTAGCTTTCTCAAAACCTTCTTTGATTATATAAATAGTGTCATAACCTAAGGCAGAAAATGCTGTTGGGTCTTCATTGTAAGTATTCCTATAAGTTTCTATAAATTCCTTAACCCTTGGGTTATCATCTTCTATAGAAAAGTGGTTGGTAAAGTATGAATTTTGGATAAGGTCGTAGCTTGACTCATCCACAGTCTTTAAAATCCCATCCCATCCATCTCCACCGATAAAGGTTGCATCTATGCCACTATCCCTAGCTTGTGGAGCAATAAGGGATAATTTTTCATAGTATTCTGGTAAAAGTAAGACATCTGGATCCTCGCTTGCTATACTTGTTAGCTGGGCCTTAAAGTCTGTGTCATTTTCCCCATAGGATTCCTTAGCTACAACATCTATCCCAAGTTCAGCAGCCTTTTTCTCAAAGGATTCTGCTATACCAGTAGAATAATCACTGGCACTATTTACAAGGATGGCTGCAGTTTTGGCATCAAGGCTGTCCTTAGCAAAGATTGCTAAAAGCTCTCCTTGGTAGGGGTTGGTAAAGCAAGTTCTAAATACATTTGCCTTACCCTCTGTGATGGACTCTTCAGTACCAGTTGGGGTGATAACAGGGATTCCATCAGCTAGGGATGCTTCTGCTATGGCTAGGGATGGGCTAGATGTGCTTGTTCCTACTATAGCTTGGGCTCCACTTTCTGCTAGTTTCTGATAGCTTGTAACAGAATCAGTAAGCTCACCCTTATCATCTAAACTTTCTAAGGATATTGTCTTTCCATTAATTCCACCAGCTTCATTTATCTCATCTATGGCTATTTCCATACCATTTACAGTAGACTGTCCGTAGTTTGAGTATTGACCTGTTAGGGGGAATATAGACCCTATTTTGATTACATCTTCATTTACTTCTTGACCTGCCTCATTGTTGCCACATGCACTAAAGACCATGGCAGCTGCTGCAATCATTGCGATAATTTTCTTTTTCATTTTTTCCTCCTGTATTTTGGTAGAAAAAACCCCTTCGTCTTTCCTACCTATGGTAGAAGAGACGAAGGGTATTATTATCTAAATAAACGAGCTCCGCGGTACCACTCTTCTTCATCTATTGATGCACTCTGATCATTAAAAATGAATAACCCTGTAACGGGAGTACCCGGGACCACCTACTATTAGTTCAATGGCCAGCTTAGTGGCTAGTTCTAAGGCTCATTTTGGTATTTTACACCATCCAATACCTCTCTTTGAAAATGAATTACTTATAATATTCCACTTCATTGCTTTTATGCTTTATATGGGAATATTATATTCTGCAAAAATAAACTTGTCAATAGTTTTTTAAATAATAATACTTTTTTTTGGATATTTACTTATCTAGGGTTCACTATAGTCTCAAACTTGTACTGACCATCTTCAATCTTGATCATAGTTGATGATTTTTGTGGGTTGTTGTTCTCATCGAACTTAAAGCTTCCTGTTACTCCAGCAAATTCTATAGTCTTTAGGGCATCTGTCAGGGCCTTTGGATCTAGTGAGCCTGCTTCTTCAATTGCTTGTTTGACTAAATATACACTATCATAGCCTAGGGCAGATGGGGAGATAGGGTCCTCGCTATAAGCATCCTGGTAGGCTTTTACAAAGTCTTTTACTATAGGTTCTGTAGAGTCTATGGCAAAGTGGTCGTTGTAGTAGGAGCCATCAACATCATCATAAGCAGATTTATCTAGTGATTTTAAAAATCCTGCCCAACCATCTGGTCCTATGAAGGTTGATGTGATTCCTACTTCTCTAGCTTGTGGCATAATTAGTGATAATTTTTCATAATAATCTGGCAGTAATAGTATGTCTGGATTAGCATTTTTTATGATATTAAGCTGGGCCTTAAAGTCTGTATCATTGGCTCCGTATGATTCTTCTCCTACAATTTCTATACCAAGTTCAGCTGCCTTATCGGCAAAGGCTTTTGCTATACCAGTTGAATAGTCATCTGAGCTATTTTTAAGTATGGCTGCTGTTTTTGCGTTTAGATTATCTTGGGCAAAGATTGCAAGAAGGGATCCTTGGTAGGAGTTGGTGAAGGTTTGTCTAAATATATTTGCTTTACCCTCTGTAATTTCCTCTTGAGTACCACCTGGGGTGATAACTGGGATTTCATTATTAACTGCTGTTTCTGCTACTGCTAGGGATGGTTTTGATGTGAAAGCACCTATGACTAGGTCCACATCTTCTTCAACTAGCTTGTTGTAGGATGTAACAGCTTCGGTGATTTCGCCCTTATCATCCATAATAGATAGTTCAATTTCCTTGCCATCTATACCGCCAGCTTGGTTAATCTCATCAACTGCAAGCTTGATACCTTGTTCGTTAGCTTGGCCATAGATTGATACAGGTCCTGTTTGAGGGGTGATAACTCCAATTTTTACCTTGTCCGATTCTTCGGGAGCATTCGATCCAGCTCCACATGCTGTAAGTACTAGGGATAGGCTAGTAGCAGCTAGTAATAGTTTCTTTTTTATTTTCATATTTTCCTCCAAATACATAGAAAAAACCTCGTCTCTTTACATTTCTGTAAAGAGACGAGGTTGGTTTTTTCTAGATATATTGGCCCCGTGGTACCACTCTTCTTCATCGGTTGATGCTCTCAGCTTCAAATTAATGAATATCTCTGTAACGGGAGCACCCGGTAGCACATACTAAATTTCAGTGTACGACTTAGTGGTGAACCGAAACTACTTGTTTTAGTGCTTTTCACCAACCAGCACCTCTCTAAAAAACTCCATAGAATCTTTTCCACTTCTTAGTCTTTATTGATTTGAAGTAATTGTATACTTGATTAAAGTTTTTGTCAACTATTTTATTAAAATAAATTTATTTAGTACTTACTTCTGAGTCAAACTTGTACTTACCATCTACTATTTCTATCATTTTAGCAGATTTTACAGGGTTGTTGTTCTCATCATAGGAAAATGTTCCGGTTAAACCTTCAAACTCTAGGCTTCTTAAAGCATCAGAAACAGCCTTTGAGTCAGTAGTACCAGCAGCTTCTACAGCTTGCTTGTATAGGTATACAGTATCATATCCTTCAGCTGCAAAGGTTGATGGGTCTTCTCCATATTTTTCCTTATAGTCAGCTATAAACTTTTGAACCTTCTCATTTGGATCATCTAAGGTAAATTGGTTGGCAAAGTAGGATCCTTCTATAGCTTCAAAGTTAGATGGGTCTAGGACTGATAGAACTGTATCCCAACCGTCAGCCCCAACTAGGGTAGCATCTATACCAGCTTCCCTAACTTGTGGAACTATTAGGGCAACTTTTTCATAATAGTCAGGGATAAGTAGTACATCTGGTTTTTGACCTTGGATATTTGTAAGCTGAGCCTTAAAGTCTGTGTCATTGTCCCCATAGGACTCATCAGCTACTACTTCCATACCAAATTCCTTAGACTTTTCGATAAATACATCAGCAACACCCATAGAAAAGTCTGATGATTGGTTGCGAAGGACAGCAACTTTCTTAGCAGATAGGTTCTCATTTGAGAAATTAGCCAATACCTCACCTTGGAATGGGTCTATAAAGGCAGTTCTAAAGGCATTATCCTTACCCTCTGTGATGTTTGCTTGGGTTCCAGTTGGGGTGATAAATACTACATCATCATTGACTGCTGTCTCAGCCATAGCAAGGGATGGCTTAGAAGTGATTCCACCAAATACAGCCCTAGCACCTTCTTCAACTAGCTTGTTGTAGTTATTAACAGCATCTGTTATCTCACCCTTATCATCTAGCTCAGACCACTCTAGGTCTTTGCCAAGGACTCCACCAGCTGCATTGATCTCTTCAACAGCAAGCTTTATACCATTGTTGGTTGTGATACCATATACAGAAACAGGGCCTGTAAGTGGGGCAGAGTTTCCAATTTTGGTTGTTTCACTAGCGTCTACAGCTGCTTTATCACTACCAGCATCATTACTAGTAGCCCCGCTATTGTCAGAATTTGAGCAAGCTGTTAAAAATAAGCTTGCAAGTAACACACCTGCAGTAAATTTCTTTTTTAGATTCATGATTTCCTCCATATATTTTTGGGAATAAAAAAACCTCCGTCTCTTTAAACCCATTGGTCAAAGAGACGAAGGATAATATGTAAATTATGCTCTCCGCGGTACCACTCTTCTTCATCAATTGATGCACTTAGTTCATATAATGAATGGCCCTGTAACGGGAGCCCCCGAATCCACCTACTTTTCGGCAAACTAGCTTTATGGTGATTTTCATAAGCTTCATCCCAATGCTTTCCACCAGCCAGCACCTCTCTCTAAGGACTAAGCAAACTACTCTTCCACTTCATCGCCTTTAATTGTTAAGATTATTATAGTCTTAATTTTTATTAGTGTCAAATATTTATACAAATTAATATATTAATATTAATAAAGACCTAATAAAATATCTATATTTAAATCTTTATAAAAAACTAGATTTATATGGTTAATAAGTATGCGTGATAATTTACTAGGGTAAAATATATTGAGTTAATAAAAAATCCTAGCTCATATAAGAGAAGCTAGACTTAATAATTACAAGTTAAAGTGTTATCATAGTAAACTATAGAAGAGACTAACAGGTAATATTTTAGGATTAAGGTAAGTTAATGAATCAAGATAAGAGAAAATCAAAAGTATTAATCTATGCAGGAGCCTTTATGGCTATACTCATAGGATCAGGATATGACCTAGGAATGGGAGTAACATACCTAGATCCAGGTTCAAGCCAAATGGGTAAAAAAGAATCAATCGCAGATACAGCAAAAGTATTAGGTAGATTCTACGATGGTATCGAATACAGAGGATTTGACCAAGACCTAGTAGAAGAACTTGGAGCAAACGCTGGAGTACCAGTATGAATGGTCTTACAGATAAATGGCACCCAACACAAATGATCGCTGATATGCTTACAATCAAAGAAAACTTTGGTAAACTAAGAGGCATCAACTTTGTATACATGGGTGACTGCAGAAACAACATGGCAAACTCATTAGCAGTAACATGTGCTAAACTAGGTGTAAACTTTACAGCTTGTGGTCCAAAAGAATTATGGCCAGAAGAAGAAGTACAAGATTTAGCTCGTGAACTAGCAGAAGTACACGGATCAAAAGTACACTTTACAGAAGATGTAAAAGAAGCTACAACAGATGCACACGTAATCTACACAGATATTTGGGTATCAATGGGAGAACCAGAAGAAGTTTGGGAACAAAGAATCGAACAACTTCACCCATACCAAGTAAATAAAGCTGCAATGGACAATGCTAGAGAAGATGCAATCTTCATGCACTGCCTACCATCATTCCACGACTTAAATACAACAATTGGTAAAGAAATCTACGACAAATTTGGCGACAAATACGAACTAAACGGCCAAGAAGTTTCTGAAGAAGTATTCTTATCACACCAATCAAAAGTATTTGATGAAGCAGAAAACAGAATGCATACAATCAAAGCAATCATGTATGCTACACTTAAATAATTAGTTTATAAATAAACTGTTAAAAAACCCCGGGAAAAATCCTGGGGTTTTTCTATATATAAGTGGAGATACTCTGAGATATAAAGCCTTCTATCAATGTCTATTGATTATTAATTGTGTTCATTTTTTTGTTATAATAGTAACTAATAATGGTTTTATAATATAAATATTTATACATAATATTATAAATTAGGAGGCTTTATAACAGAAAATATAAGCGGAGCCAATCTGGGCTTCGAAAAAGAAATATTTAGAGGAGCTAATAAGTTGCGCGGTAATATAGATGAAGCTGAGTAAAAAAATGTTGTACTTGGACTGATATTTTTAAAATATATAAGAAATTAGTATAGATCTTAAATATTTGATGCTTATCAATTATTAGAGTACATAGAAAAAAAGGAGGTAAAAGATGTTATCAGAAAACTATTGTCCCACTATTGTAGAAGTTAAAGTAACTGAAGAAGAATACCAAAGAAACCTTAATAGGTTAGGTAATCTTACCCTAGCAGCCAAATCCGATAATAGCAGGATGAAGAATAATCCATGGGAATATAAAAATGATGTATTAAAAACGACATCCCATCTAATGATAAATAAAAAAACCTAGAAAAAGAAAAGTGGGACATCGAAGAAATAGATGCTAGAACTAAAGAACTAATAAATGAAATCAATCGTCTTTTTCCATACCCAGAAACTAGTGATAAATTTATTAAAAAAGAAGAAATATTTATAAAAACTACAAAAGTTAGAGCAGATGCCTATCTTTATTTAGATACTTGTGATGTTGAAATATTACAAAGATCTGAACTTTATAAATTTGCTAACCCCGAAAAATATCTAGATATTGAAGAAGAGAGAGACCAACTTTTAGAAGATGGCATTATTTACGATGATGGTGATAAACTTATATTTTTAGAAAATTATATAGTTACATCTAAATCAACTTATGGAACAGCCCTTACTAGATCAGCTAATCTAATACTACACGGTTTCAAAAATGGATGGAATCACTGGAGAAGTAGTGATGGAAACTATTTAAGTTATAATCAAGAAATGATGAATGAACTATTATAATCAAAAAATAATTAGAAATAGGAAACTATTCTATAAAACGCTAAAAAGAAACCAGATACAACCCATGCAGCTAAATACCTACTAGAATATACACCAAGACCGTGCAAGAACTGCACTTAAGGGAGTGGATGAGATTTTGAAATAGGAAAGTAACTAAATGAGAGGAAAAGGAAGCAGAAAAACTGCTTCCTTTTTTGTGTGTATATCTACCTTACTATAATCCTGAAACACTAAGTAATGTGTACTTACATAAATTCATTTATATAATATTTTTTATTCTTATTGTATAGAAGATTAAAAAATTATATAAATTTAATATGTTATAATTAAAGTAAATTTATTAAAATTCAGATTGAGGTAATTATGGATATTAAAAATTTTAAAGTTTGTCTAATAAAAAATAGTATTTCTGATAATCCGCTATTTTTAGAATCTATTAGTTGTTACAAAGTTGAAGCTTATAGGGCAGCGTATATACTATCGTACATAGCTTTACTAGATTATGTAAGAACAGAGATATTATCTTACTCAGGAGTACCAAAAAACTTTAATCGAAATATGAAAGAAGTGGATAGATTAGAAAAATGGGATAGTATTATTGAAAAATTGAATGATGAAGAAAATTGGGAAGCAGCAATTAATACACTTATAAAGCAAAATCCTGAAAAAAATATTTTTCTACTCAATGATAGTATAAGAGTTGAGTTTGAACAAAAGAGAAAAATCAGAAATGCTTCTGCTCACAATAAAAACAGACCAATTAATTCTTCTACAGTTGAAGACTTATGGGATTTTATATCTTATTCTATTAATTACATGGTAATTAATGGATCTGTAGAAGTAATGAAGAAAAAATTCAACTCTTTAATAAAATATTCAGAAGAAGATGAACAAGATGAAGAGTTTGAAAGCTTAATCTATATTTATAATAAATGGGATATGTCATCAAAAAAAGAATTTATTAATTTTTTAGAAGTTTTAATTATCGAACAAATGAATTCTGGAAATTTTTTTGGAGAGCTAGATTCCATAGAAAAATTTATGGAAAAATTTTTAAAAAATATATCAAAGAATGATTACATATGGATAAACAACTATTTTATAAAAGTATACTTATTTCTAAGTACTTCATCATTTGATGAAAAGATTTTTAATATCTCTGAACTGAGAGAGTATACATATAACAATATAGAAAGAATATTAGTTTTACTTTTTTTATACTCGAACTATGATCAGATGAATAGATTCTTGGAGATTATATACAACGAAAAAAATATTGAAGATTGGTCACGATTATTAAATGTTGTAGCTAGACAGTCATATGAAAATCCGTTTAACTCTACTATTTATTTGCTCTTAAATGAAACGGGGAAAATTAATGATTACCTAGGTTATGTAGAAAATAATTTATTAATCAAGATTGAATCTATTAAGCATGATAAAAGCATCATGTTAACAGATAGAGAATTTTTTGAATATGTTGGATATATAAAAATTATCCTGCATGCAATAAGAATCTTAAATATATCTGATTCAAAATATAATGACCTTGTAAGGTTTGCATCGGGTATTATATCAGATCAATACTCTGATTATATAAATAAAGAAATTTATGAGAAAATCAAACTTAACTTTACTAGAGACGCTGCACTAAATGAATGGCTTATAAATAGGTATAAAAATTAATATAAAGTTACTAGTTTTAAACAATAACAAATTAAAAAATAATACATGATCAGAGAACGTTAGGTATAATGATAACTTTAACCAATCATCTTGGCTAATTTTCATGAAAAACAGGCTCAATATTTCAAAAATATTATTAGATTATGGAGACATGTTTTTTCAATATGATTATATGAAAAATCTTACTTTAAAGTACTAATGGATGAGAATTTAACAGAAAGAAATTGTAAATATGATATCTGTAAATCATTATTGCCCATCGGTATAAAAGTAAGCAATAGTAATAGAACAATTTTAAATATCCAAGACCTTATATTATTATATAAAAATGGAAAAATAAAACCACAACTAGAAGCACTAATAATAGAAGCAGAGAAACTTCAAGAACAAGCAAGAGCTGCTCTTAGAGAAGTGGATGAGATTTTGAAATAGAAAAAATAACTGAATAACACTCAAAGGAAGCAAAAAACTGCTTCTTTTTTTATGTTTTGAAATGAAAAATTTCACATGAAACACTTTTGTTATATATTTAACAATAATAAAAAGTGAGATTAGATTATTTCACGCTTATTCTCACGGATGGTATGGGAATATTTGCTGTTCTAACATTTATGTAACAGAAGTAATCTTCCTAAATGTTGGTATTAATCTAACTTTATAATAGCAATTATCATGTAAGTAAATAAATTTATTAAATAATTATAAAGGTTACTCTAATTCAATACATAGCTTAACTAAATTATCTTTTATATCTTTTTATATACTCTCTTTACACTTTTGTAATTCTAGGGAGTTTATTAAGCCCTATAATATTCTAAATTTTATAATATAAAAAGGAACTTTAATCAACACTTGAATAATAAATAAATGTCTATTTACAAAATATTATATTTAAACTTTGTGATCAGAAGACTAAGATACCTAATTTGTAATAGTACAAGATAGGTATCTTAGAATAAAATGTTGGGCCTATAGAAATCATCATATAGAATAAGTCTAACTTTTTTCATCATAGTTATATACATATAGTAAATTTCAAAAATATATACTCTTAGTTTATTAAAAGTATAGCCATATTTCATATTCTTGGCTATAAGTTCTATTTAAGAAATAATTAGTATCGATAAAACGTTTAGGTGAGAATGCGATAATTATTGACATTACATAGTCATGGACTTAATTTACAATTTTATTTTAAAGAATAAATTTATAGACCTACTAGAAAATTTTTGGACATATTTCAACATATAGAAATTTAAATTTTAAATTAATTGGAATAATGAAACAAATTGAGTTGATTATAGTTTAAAAAAATGATAACATAGGTATATAAGTATGTACCTAGGAGAAAACATGTTTGATTACGAAAAGTTATGGAAACAACTAAAGAAAAAAGATTTAAAGAAAAATGATTTGAAAAAATATGTTGGTTTAACTCCTTCAACACTAGCTAAACTAAATAAAAATAAAAATGTAAGTATGGAAACATTAGACCGATTATGCACTTTTCTTGAATGTGATATAGGAGATATTGTTGAGCACGTTTATACCCCATATAAATTAGATTATAGTTTAGGAACTTTCTCACTAAATAAAAGTGAAAATATTCATAATTGGTTTTCCTACTTAGAGGGCTATTCTTATACTCTTGTAGAGACGGAGTTAAAACAGCTAAAAGGAATTAATTCATTACTTGATCCATTTGGAGGTTCTGGAACAACTCCTCTTGTAGGCGTATTTAAAGGTATACAATCTTATTATTGCGAAACAAATCCAGTAATGGCTTATATTACAAAAGTAAAAACGGAAACTGCCTTTATTATTTCTAGAAATATAAATTTAATTAATGAATTAGAAATCCAAATTAATGAAGTGATAAATTATTTAAAAGGATTATCATATTCAGATGAAGATTGCAGAATTAATTTTGGTGGATTTGAAAAATATTTCGAAAATAAAAATCTTTTTTATATAAAAAGATATCAACAATATGTAAATGAAAAAGTAAAAAAATCAGAAATAAAAGATATACTCTTAGTCGCATTAGCAGGAGTAGCGGTTAACATATCTAAGATGATTAGACGTGGAGATTTAAGGTATGCTAAAGGGAAAGAATTAATTAAAACAAATAAAAACTTCATAATTGAAATAGAGAAAAAACTACATCGCATGTTTTCCGATATTATTGATATCAAGAAAATCAATTACGGAAATTCTATATTGCTAACTGAAGATTGCAGAGATATTGAAGAAGAAAATATTGTAGACGCGGTTATTACATCACCGCCCTACCTTAATGGAACAAACTATACAAGGAATACAAAACTTGAGTTGAAGCTACTTGGATTCGTAGAAGATGAAAAGGACTTATCTCATCATCACAGAAAGGGAATTGTTGCTGGTATTAATAATGTAAATTCAGATATTAATGATGATAAAGTAATTCCTCAAATAAATAGAATAATTGAAGAATTAAACAAAGTAAGCTATGATTCACGAATACAAAAAATGATAATATCATATTTTAATGATATGAATGATGTTTTTATATCCTTGTCTAAAGCTATAAGAGATGGTGGATATTTAATAATGGATATAGGGGATTCTCAATTTGCTGGGATTCATATTCCAACCCATGAAATCTTGATAGAACTAGCTAAAAACTGTAGATTCGAATTATACGATGAAGAAATAATAAGATCTAGAAAATCAAAAAATGGGTTTGAGTTGACACAAAGGATATTAAGATTTAGACTAAATAAAAATGAAATGAACAATAATATTAAAGATTCAGAAGATTATGAAAGAAATGCAAAAGAATTTTTAAGTTTAAAATCATATCAAGAAAAGGGCAGGAATTGGGGTCATTCTTGGCATTCTCTGTGTTCGTATCGTGGGAAGTTAAAGCCAGCCATAGCTCATGAATTAGTTGAGAGATTCACAGAAGAGGGTGATATTGTTTTGGATCCAATGGGAGGAGTAGGGACAATACCGTTTGAAGCATGTCTTCAAAACAGAATTGGAATCTCGAATGACTTAAGTGAGCTTGCATACATTGTATCTAAAGCTAAGGTTCAGAAGCCAGACTATCATTTAGTTCTGGATAGAATAAAAGAATTAGATGATTACATTGAATTAAACAAAAGTAAGTTTGAAAATAATTCTGAAGTTAGAGAGTTTGGTTTAAATAAAAAAATAATTGATTATTTTCATCCTGAAACAATGAAAGAAATTTTAGCGGCGAGACAGTTTTTTCTTGATTCAGATCATAATGAAGTGGACTGTGTCGTAGAATCTTGTATTCTACACATCCTTCATGGAAATAGACCATATGCCTTATCAAGGACATCACATTCATTGACTCCGTATGCCCCTAAAGGAGAATTTGTCTATAAAAATTTAATTGAACATCTGATAAAAAAAATTGATAGGAGTTATAATACTAATGATATATTGGACCGGAACCATGGATCATCATTTAACATGGATATTTCAGATCTACCTTATAAGTTAAAAGTACAAGCTGATGTAATAATATCATCTCCACCATTTGCTTCTTCCTTTAAATTTTATACTCAAAATTGGATGAGGTTACGGTTTACTGGATGGACACAAGATGATTTTATTTTTGCGAAAGATAGATTTTATGATGATAAACAAAATAAAGACATGGACATATACTATAATTACTTTGAAATATGTAATAGACTTTTGAAAAAAAAAGGTAAATTAATATTACATTTAGGAAAGTCGAATAAAGTAGATATGTCAAAAGAGTTAATTTCAAGATGTAGCCATTGGTTTGATGTGATATATAAAGGTGACGAATATGTTTCAGGTGAATCATTCGGAGTTGTTGATAAAGGAGCAACTACTGCCCATCAATTCTTATTTTTACAAAAAAAATAGAAAGTAGTCGATTGGCTACTTTCTATTAATTAGTGAATTATTGGCTCTCTCTATGATTGTATCAGAAATGATATGTGTAGAGCTAAAAAAGTCAAATCCTGTATCGTTTAGTATTCTGTTTCTAATTTTAATTATTTCATCAATATGCTTAGAGTAGTTTGTTAATATGCTTTCAACTATTTTTTTATCACGCAATTTTTCTAATGCATCAGGATTATAGATTGGAGGCCCACTTAATAATTTATAATCAATTCCAGTATATATTGATAGAGATCCAAGCTTAGAAGTGGAGTAGTACTCACCAGGCCAAAGACCAGATTTATTCTGGTTACAATCAGAACATAATAACGTGGCATTCTCGGTGTCTAAGGGCCAAAGATACATAGCTGGTAGAGTATGGTCAAGATTAGAAATAGTATTAGGATTACTTAAATCCTTTCCACAATTAAAACATTCATTATTAAATTTTTCTCTAATTCGTTTGTAATTTATTTTGTTATTACCTGCCAATTCGCTATATAGTCTTCGTTTTTGTGAAGATTCTGCAAATTGTTCTTGGGTTCTGGTTGCATTTTTAAATGAATTGTACATATTTTTACATGTAATACACTCTCCTTGCCTTTTACTATTTCTGGAATTGTGTCTACTGAAATTTTCGATAGGTTGTAAAGTCGAACAAATAATACAGTATTTATATTGTTTTGATTTCTGAAGATAGTCTTTGTGCCTAACTTTAAATTCTCCTGTTTCTATAGTATCCCATATAATAACATCTTCATCATCAAGATCATCTTTTACGTCTAAAGAATAATCGTAGAATTTTTCTGTGCCATCATATTCGTACTCATAATTACAATGAGGGCAAACAAGATCTAAGTCTCTTTTAATAATTCCATTTTTGAAAATTTTATTGGTTTCGATAGTTATCAGTTCTTCACAATCAGGATTTAAGCATTGGAATACTTGATATAGCAAATCCCCCTTACCCTTAGAGTAGTCTCGTTGTATCCTATTATGTTTGTTTACTTTAAATTTAATTTTTCTTCTCGTCACTTTTACTCCTTATGCATTGTGTAATTCAACATTTTTATCATCGTTCTCTATAAAAAACTATTTTAGATAAATTATAATAGATTGATATATAGATGATAACATATCCAATTGTTAATTAAAATATTAATATATTAGTCTGATCAAATATTTATAATAAAACGAAATTATATTTACATAATTAGTATATATTTTAATATTATATGGAATTTAATATTAAAACAAATATTTATTATCATGGAAAATTACTTATTTAAGATATAAAAAACCATTGTTACATATTTTTAAAATAGAAATTTAATAAATCCTGATATAAAAAAATAAAAGATTTAAATTTTAAATAATGAAAAGGAAAATGATAAATTTCATTAATTTATATATTTAACATAGAATATATTTTTTTAAGTGGAAAATAGGTTTTATATGAATTTTACCCAAGAACTAAGATTGTAATACTAAGTTATTCGTTTTGTAAACTTTCTTAGTATAAGTATTATTTCTTCTTTCAAAATAAATAATATTTATACTAAAGTTATAATAAAAAGCAAATTTAATACACATAACGAATGAAATTGTAATTCAATAGTAAATACATTTGTAAAGTAAATGGAAGAATTATAGTAGAAGATGGAATCTTAACTCTCAAATCAGGTTCGGTATGTGCTCCCTACACTCATAAGAATCCATCTAAGGTTTTAAAATCAGCCATATTTGATAATAATATTCTCCAAAATGACTTAACATGCACATCTCCATCTAATGTTGCGAGAATAGTGAGAGGTAAAAATCAGAATGGATGGTTAGCTTGGAAGAACAAAGATGGCAATCCAATAGACATATATAGAAAGAAAGGATAGCTTATAACTACTAATAATAAATTTGAGGAATTATTTATTTACAATATTTTAAAAGACTACGATAGTAAAAAATATAAAAATGCTAATCATCTTGACTGCCCAGATATTCAAGTATTCGATGCATCCATAGGAGTCGAAGTTGTATCTGGTATGCAAAGCAAGCTATATCAGAGTATTAAATCTGTAGGAAAACCTGTAATTAATGCTAGAAAAATGGTTGGGGAAAGACCTATAGAACTCAGTGATATTGACTGGATTTTTGAATATCCGGAAATGAAGTTAGAAAATTTAGCTGAAAGTAAATTTTTGTATATAAATGAAAACAAAGAAATATCTGAAGTTAAAAGCATTAATGAATTAAAAAGATTAATTAAAAGTAAAGAAATATGGAAGATACCTTTAAGTGAGTATGAATTGTTAGGTAAAAATTATACAACTAGAGCAGGGACCGCTGTTGCAACTTGGCAGTATGAAGATATAAAACTTTTAATAAAGAGAATAGATGAAAAAAACGAAAAGTTTAAAACCTATAAAAAATTTAATGAGAATAACTTAGCTATTTTCACATTCATGTTTTCAGAAGATTTTAATGATGCAGAGAAAGTAATAAAAGAACATTATTATAATAAATATATGCCTTTTGACAATATATATTTATGCGATAATGATGGAACAGTAAAAGTTATTACATTTTAATTTTAGGTTAAAAAAGATTGACTATCTCATAGTCAATCTTTTTTATTATCCAAACCAACCCCCAAAGAAAATCAATCAAAAATCTCTTTCAAAAGTTTATAAGATTCTATCCTATTATCCACATCAAAGATTGGTGAGAATGATAGGATTTCGTCTATTTGGTAGGTTTCTATTTCTTTTTCTAGTATATCAGCCACTTCTTGTTTATTTCCCTTTATTAGATATCTCATATCATAGGCTTTTTCAAGGATGGCTTGGTCGTTTAGGTTAAAGTGGTGGTCTTTTAAGTCTTCTGGGTCTACTACACCACTGTAATCATTTTTGGTTTGTTGGATGTGGTAGTAGTCAAAGGACTTGCCTATATAGTCTAGTTTTTCCTTATCTTCACATACTAATATCTTATATGATATTGAAATGTAAGGATCTGATGAAAATGTAGATGGTTTAAAATTTTTCTTATAATCTTCAAATACTTTGGCTGGTGTATCTACTAGGAAAAATTTGGCAAATGAATAAGGAAGTCCCCACTCAGCTGCCCATGGAGCAGTTTTACCTGTAGATCCTAAAATCCATGGGTGTACCATGCTATCAGTATTGGTTGGCACGGCCTTGACATTTGAATAAAGTGGGTCTTCTGGTTTGCTATCTTCTAGATAGGCTAATATTGTTTCAATTTCTCCAAAAAGTTCTGCAGGTTCATTTCTAAATTTATTATTTAATGCTCTCATTTCAGATACACCACATCCTGGGGCACGACCCATGCCTAGGTCTATTCTGCCGGGCGCAAGCTGGTTTAAAGTTTTAAATATTTCTGCTATTTTAAGTGGAGAATAGTGCATAATCATAGTTCCTCCAGCACCAATAGTCATATTTTCTGTCAGAGATAGAAAAAAGCTTGCTAGCACTTCTGGAGCTACTGAAAGTAGGCTCTCATAGCCGTGGTGTTCTGCAAACCAATATCTATCATATCCAACCTTATCTAGTTCTTGTACAAGTTTTTTTGTATCATTGAAAAATTCAGTGTTCGATTTTCCTTTATCTTTTAACATCAAATCATGGATCCCAAGTCTCATATTTCCCTCCCAAATCGTTTATTAATTACATAAATTATACCATAAATTTTACTATTTATTTTGAAACATTATCAAGTCATTCTTTTTTAGCAATATATTGACAATAACTTAAAACTTAGTGACTTAAAGCATTAGCTTTTAATAGTTATTTATTAGTACCATAAATTTTACTATAAGCAAATAAGTATAGCTACTTACTAGTATTATCTAGTAAAAGTGTTGTATAATAGTTATTGTAAAAAGCTATTTGTATGTATATATTTTAGTTTGGATAAATAAATTTAAAATATTGTCCTAAGGGTTATTATAGACTAATATTTTTACCTAAAATTTTTTAAAAATATTAGCAGGTATTAAATTTGAGGTGTTGCTGATGGAAAATAATATATTAGCTGGAGAAACTGTTTTAACAGAAAACATGGAGTTTACATGGATAAAGGATGTCACTAAACGTGAATCCACTCCTATAGAAGAAATAGATTTTGGCAAAGATTATACCCTATCTTTAAAAAAGAGGGTATCTTTTTATAAGTATTTTATCAATTATTTGCTTACTGAAAATTATGAAGTGTTTGGTATTGATAAGAGAAAGGTTAGTGAGAAGTCTTATGCTATATTTGATGCTATAGAAAAAAATGAAGATAGCCAAGAACTTAATAAACTAGCTGACTTTATAGTAGATGAATTTGAAAAAAGAACTTACAGGAGCAATCAGTTGCCATCTATTGCTAGTGAGTCTGTTGCAAGTGAAAATTATGAAATATTATCTATAAGTAAGAAAGAAATCCTTGCTGATTTAAAAGCTGATTTTATAAGTAGGGATAGGATGATAGCCTATGCTTTTGGCCTAGGTATGGATATAGAAGAGCTAGAAACTTTTTTGATGAAAGTCCTTGAAGGAACTGGACTTAATATTTGGGATGAGAAAGAAGGGCTTGTTTACATAGCCTTTAAGTTTTTCCCTAAAGATTCTCTAAATTTTTATATCAGGGCCAATGAGTTATATGATTATACAGGTGATTTTAATAAATTAAAAGATATAGATCAAATTGCAAGTCTTAATACCGTAGTCTTACAAAATTATATAAATGTCTACCTAAGTACCTTTGAAAATGTGGAAAGGGCTAGCAATGATTTAATTTTGGATATAATTGGCTATTACAAGGAATTAGTTAGCCAAAATACTAATAGAACTATAAAGACTGAGTTTATTAGTAGCTTTGAGGATATAGAAAAAAGATTGGCTGATAGGGTAGAGAAAGATATAGCAGATGTTAAATTTTTTGTTAAAGGCAAAATTGAAATAAGCTATAGCTCTGATAAAGATATAATTTTAGGTCCAGATGATAAATTTATCTGGAAATCAGACTTAACTCAGGAAACTTTAATCTATCATCCATATAGGGAATATAGACTTGCTAAAAGCCCAGAAGAAAAAAAGATAAAGCTTAATCTAGTTAGTGATCTTTATGATAAAAATGAAGATGCACCTCTTTTAAGCCATAAAGAATCTTACAAAAACTTTGCCTTTGTAAATGACTATGAATTTATAAAAAATATAGCCTATGATGACTTTTATATAACTGATACCTATAAGGATGCTATACTAACTTACCTATATAGAAAATGCGTACCTATAAAAGAATCCTACCCTGAAATAAGTGAAGAAAAACTAGTCTTACTGGATGATCTTTTAAAGGATACAAAAATAAGACTAGAAGATATAAGTGCTATCATAGAAAATGATAAGCTTGATAAAATAAGTAGGGACTTATTAATTACTGTATTTTTCCTAGACTTTGTTTTAAATAACGAAGATAAGTGGGATGATTACTTACAAAATCCTATAAAAAGAAAAAGAAATTATTTAATTTTTATGGACCATCAGCTAAGAAATTGCAAGCTTTATGAATACAATACTTCAAACCCTTATGAGTATGTATTATTAAAACTAGTGGTTGATGATGATCCTATAGAGGCATTTAGAGATTTATGGGCGCTATATTTAGCTAACATCGACAAAAAGAGGGATTAAAGATGAAAAATTTTAATTCGCAGGAAGAGTTTATTAACAGGATTAAAAATAAGGTTAATACAAACAGGATCCCCCTAGCAGGAGAAAAATTTAATATCATCAGTATGCTAGGTGAGGTTAAGTATGAGGTTAAAGTAGATAAGCTCATTGGGGCAGGTGGGTCTTCCCTAGTTTATGGCGTATGTGTAGATGATAATTATCCACCTGTAAAAAGAATGATTATGAAGGAATTCTACCCTAATTATAATGAAAGTATGATTAAGGCTAGTAGAAATCCACTAAGTCAGCTAGAATTAAATTTTGAATTTTTAGAGCCAGAAGCAGAGGAGAGATTTCGTAAAGATCGCGATAAATTCATGGATGCTTATAATAAGCATATCAGAATTTTGGATATGGATAACAATCTTCACGGCAAAATCGTAAGACCCTATAGGCTAGAGATTGACAATTCGTATTTGTATGCCCTCTATGAGGTAGATACTGCTAATAGTGTAGATAAGTATTACAATTTAGATTTGGCAAGGATAATAGAAATAATTAAGCAAACTGCTGATATTTTAATCCACCTGCATAAAAATGATATTATCTACATGGACTTAAAACCAGCCAATATTTTATACAACTACAGCAGCAACAAGGTAAAGTTATTTGATTTTGATGCGGCCATAGACCTTAGAGAACTTGATTATGTAAACGAATTTTATATGCCTAGCGAAAAAGCCTTTGTCCCACCAGAGCTAAGGTATATAACAGATATTTCCCACAGGAAAGAATTGTTTATCTCAGAAGAAGTCGACCTATACATGCTGGGAGTTACTTTTTTCTATCTGCTAATGGGAAGATATCCAATTGAACGTGAAAATGAGGATATGGATTTTTTAGCTAGAAATGTAAGAGAAGTTCTAAACAAAAAATCTATGAAAATTCTCTTAAATTCTGAGGCCACTGAGAAAATAATAGAGCTTATCCAAGAAAGTATTTCTATTCACAGATTTATAAGTGTAAGTGACTTTAAAAATAAAATAATTGAAATACAACAAAACCTTAAATTTATTGATGATTTAGAGTTTTATAATATTTTATCCACAGCCCATTTTTTAAATTACCATCCCCTATATAATTATATAAGGCAAGAAGGTGACTCTAAGTATATTGATGTAGCCATTGTAGGTAATAATAATATTTCTAGAACATTTTTTAGTTTTATATTTTCCCTAGCAAATCTTGAGGGTGTAGACCTTAGAATAACTCTTTATGATAATAATCCCTCTAAGTACTACCAGGAAATGCTTAGTGAAAATCCCCTCCTAGCCCAAGCTACGAATATTTCAGTAAAAGGAAGGGTGAAGAATAAAAAAATAAATAAAGATATTACAGATAAACCCTACGCTTATATAAACTTTGATCTAGCTACTGATGACATAGACCAATCATATATACTCATCCTAGATAAAACAGGCTATGAGTACCCTGATTTGGCTAATAACTTATACGAAAAATATAAGGATGATAGACAAGCTAGGGTAATATTAAACTATTCTGTCAACAACCAAGAAGTAGATATTAGAGAAGAAGAAAATATTCTATTTTATAACCTAAGTCTTTTAAGTGCAGCATCCTTATCTGATAGAAACTATAGTGAGATGCTCCTAGACCAAGCCTTTGAATATTATAGGATAAATATCATGAATTATGTGGGCGAGAGGGTAGACTTTGATAGTATTTGGCAGGGATTTTTAAGAGAAGATTTCTACAACTTAAAGGCCTGCTTGAGGGCAGTCCTATCTATCAATTATAAACTTTATATGGCAGGCATTGATGAAAATTCTGATATCGCCGCTGCATATTATAATAAGGTTTTAACAAAGGATAAAGACTTACCTTTTGTAAGCTTAAGAGATATTTTGGCAGACTATGAGCACCATACTTGGAATAGGTTTATGATAGCCCAAGGCTATAGGGTACCAACTACAGAAGAGCTATATTCCTATGCTTACATTGATGAAAAAAATTATGCCGACTACCAAAATAAATTGCATCCTTTTATATGTAATACAGATCTAAATTTGGTAAAAAGCGGGCAGATGGATAAATTAGAAGAAGTATCCTATGAAATTGATCAGCTAATTAGGGAAAAAACTATCCATAAGGGCCAGCAAATCCAGTATAGGATGCTAAATATCTTGCATAATACCCTATGGGAAGATAATAAGTATTTAAAGAAACTAAAACCCTTATGGGAGCAGCTAGTAAGCCTAGCCTATAAAATTATAGAAAATGAATTTTACGCTAATAACTCCCTAAATGTTTTAACTTATGAAATAGAGCAAGTCCTCAATACAGCAAAGCCTGATTTGAGAGTCTTATCTACTGATTACTATCAGATAAAAAATGACCTAAATCTACTTGTGCAAAGAAATAGAAGTATTGCCTTTAGAGAGTCAGAATATTTGCTCATTGATTTTATTCCCTTAATAATATCTGAAAAAATAAGAACTATCTATAAGCCTTTTATAGCTGATGATAAGAACCTATGGGCCAATATAATAGCAACTATAAAGTTTTATCCAGATAACCTAATATTTTTAACAGATGAGCCTATAGATCACGATAGGATGTTTAGGATAAGAAGCTTCCTAGAGAATAAAAGACTACAAAAATCAATAAATATCGAAGTAATCAGCTATGATCAGCTTAAGTATTATTCTAAGGAAAATGCCATAGTAGATTTTACTTTAAATAGCCATTCTGATGCCATGAGGCCTGAGTTTAAGGATTTGGAATATGTAGAATATAGGGGCTTTAATGATTGGGTGGGCAACTATAAGGCCCTAGATTATTATATGACAAAAAGATCTCTTACAGTTGAAGAAACTTTCTTTTTAAACAATGCCAAGCTTGTAGATAAGAAATCTTTAACTAATATAACCACTTTTATAGACTATTATCCAAGAATATGGGAATTGTATTTAAAGTTAGATTCTAATGACTGGGAAGATTTTGTAAAAGCCATAGCCTATAACCAGCACTACTATAAGTTAGATCTTGATGATTATAAAAGGTGTGATAAGCATAGCCTAATAGAAGTTGGAAACTTTAAGTTTAGAAAAGATGATTATCTAAAGTATAGAAATTTAAATAAATTATTAGATGACTTGGTTAAAGAAGACTTGATAATTGACTACAAATTCCCTCTTAATCCAGGTAGGCTTAAAATCCACTCTTATAATGATGAACTTTCCAAGGACATTGGCAGCTATATTTCTGAAAATATGTGGCAGTACAATGAGGATTTTAAATTATTAAAAACAGAAATAGAGGAAAATAATTATAATTACAGTTATGCGATTGTAACTGATAAGTTCTCTTTTTCTTATGATTATGAAACTCAAAACCCTAATGAGTTTGCAAAAAAGACCAATCAAATAATGATAGATATTGACAAAGGCTATGCTGCTGATTATAGCAGAGTATTTAACCATATAGATGACCTTTCCTATATAAAGGCTATCGATAATAAAAAATTAGCCCTCAACTATGAGCTGGGTGGGATTGTCTTTAGAGATTTTTTTGCTAGCCAAGGCAATATCTTAAAGCTTTATACTTATTTTGAGCTTATTAAATATGCAGACTTTTTTGATGAGATAAAAATAAATGTAAATCTAAGGTGGAAGGCCTACGATGATTATAGTGAAGATAGCCTAGCTATAGAAACTTTATTAGATATAGTATGTACCAAAGGATTTTCGACCTTTATTATCTCAACCATAAAGGATAATATAAAGGATGAAGATCTTTATGAGATTAATAATCATATTAAACAATTTGGTATAGACGCAAAACCTATACTAATAGCATCAAACTCCAATGATGATACATCAAAGATCAAAAAAATAGCCGCAGCAGCTGGCGTTTATTTTATAGATAGGCAGATGCTTGAAAATAATAAGCTAGTAGACTATATAAAAAATATATCCAGTGGTAAAAAAGACTGGCAAGTTATTTAAAATAAATATTAAAATAGCCGGGATTAGACTATTAATTCCGGTTATTTTTTAAAAACTTATATAAACAGCTTTTTTAGGATATTAACCTAAATTTATATGAAAAACGTTAATATTTTATCTATTTACCTTAACAGACCAACTTAATTGTGATATAATAAAAACAATAAAATAGAGGGGGGTATTTTTATGACCAAGAAAACGTTATCTTATTTAATGGCCATAGGCCTGTCTGTTACTATGCTTACTTCTTGTGCTAATAATGCCGGCAATGAGCAAGCTGGTGAGACTGACACAGTAACAGAAGAAACAACCGAAACTGTTGATCAGCCAGTGGAAAATGAAGATCAAAAAGAAGAAAATGTAGAAGTAGAAGAGACTGACTCTAAGGAAGCTGTTAATACTGGAGATAAGGATCCAGAAACTGCAGGTACATATGAAGCAACTGCTCCAGGCTATGGTGGAGATATCAAAGTTTCTGTCGATATGAGTGATGATGGAAGAATCAATGATATCAAAATCCTAGAAGATAATGAAACAATAGGTGTTGGTAAAGTTGCCCTAGATAAGGTTAAGGGCAGAATTATTTCTGGCCAATCTACAAATGTAGATGCTGTTACAGGAGCTACTGCATCATCTAAGGGGCTAATGCTTGCAACATCTAAGGCTTTGGAAGAAGCAGGTGTAGCAGATGATTTCAAAGAAGAATACAAGGAAAAAAGAGAATATCCATCTGAAATAGATACTGATATTGTAATAGTAGGTGGTGGTGGAGCAGGTCTAACTGCTGCAGTAGAAGCTACTCAAGCTGGTTCATCTGTTGTAGTTGTTGAAAAAAATGGTTTTGTTGGTGGTAATACAATCCTTTCTGGAGGTATTTATAATTCACCAGACCCAGAACTTCAAGAACCAGCAGGTATAGAAGATAGTGAAGAACTTTTCTATGAGCAAACTTATGAAGCAGGAGATGAAGTTGCTAATCCAGAACTAGTAAAAGTTCTGACAAGCCAAGCTGATGATGGTCTAGAATGGTTAAAATCTCTTGGCATGGAATTTAGTGATAATATTGGACAAGGAGCAGGTTCATTATATCCTAGAACTCACTTTTCTGTTAAACCAAATGGTACTGGATTTATAGATGCCTTTATGGAAAATCTTGATGAAAGTGGTAACGCACAAATATTAACAGAAACAACAGCTGAACACATAATAATGGAAGATGGAAAAGCAGCTGGTATCAAAGCTAAAAACTTTGATGGATCAGATTTAACTATTAATGCAAAACAAGGTGTTGTAGTAACAACTGGTGGTTTTGCTAAAAACCCAGAAATGGTAGTTGAGTATAAAAATGCAGAAAAATGGCCAAATCTAGATGAAAAAACTATTTCAACTAACCTAGATTCCCTAACTGGTGATGGGATTACTATGGGTGAAGAAGTTGGTGCTGACCTTGTAGATATGGATCAAATGCAATTTTTATACCTTGGAATTCCGGGCAAGGGTCAAATTACAGGATTGTTAAAGTCAGGTGCAGAAAATGATATAATTATAAATAAAGATGGAAAAAGATTTGTACGAGAAGATGGTAGACGTGATGTGATATCTAAAGCTATCTTTGAACAACCAGATCAAATTATGTATATGATTCATTCATCTGATTATTTTGATTATGATAAAGATGCAGTTACATTAGAGAACGAATCAATGAAGGAAATATTAGAAACAGGAAAATATGGCTGGGTAAAGGCTGATACTCTTGAAGAACTATCCAAAAAATTAGATGTTCCTTATGAAAACTTACAACAAACAGTTGACCATTACAATCAACTTGTAGAAGAAGGAGCAACTGAAGATGAATTTGGTAGAGAATTGTTTACAAATAAAATTGAAAAAGGCCCTTGGGTAGCAGTACCTAGAACACCAGCCCTACATCACACAATGGGTGGTTTAAAAATAGATGAGGGTGCTCACGTCCTAGATAAAGATGGTAACCCAATCCCAGGATTATTTGCTGCAGGAGAAGTTACAGGTGGTATCCACGGAGCAAACAGAGTCGGTGGAAACGCCGTAGTAGACCTAGTAGTATTTGGTAGAATAGCTGGTCAAAACGCAGCATCAGAAGATAAATAAGTATAGGAATATATTAAAGATTTCATTTATATACTCAGATATAGATTTTTTGCATATTACTTGCAGCTTATAACCTAATATTTTATGAAGTAAAAACCAGTCACGATATAAAAGTGACTGGTTTTTTATTAGTAAATATTTTTAAGATTAGTAATTTTATTTAATTATACAGATAAAATTTCCATTAATTTAAAAAACTAATTGACATTAACTAGACCACCGGTACTATAACATATAGAGATATTTCTATATGAGGTGGATTATGAGTGTTGATTATGAAAATATATCTAAAAAGCTAAAGGTGATTTCTGATCCTAAGAGGCTAAAGATTATAGATATGTTATCTTGCGATGAGCTTTGTGCTTGTGAGATACTTGAAAAATTTGATATAAGCCAACCCACCTTATCTCATGATATGAGAAAGCTAGAAGAGGTTGGTATTGTGTCTAGCAGAAGAGATGGTAAGAATACCTACTACTCTTTAAATAAGGATTGTTTAGATGAGATTGAGGATAGTTTGAAGCTCATATTTCATATCCAAGATGACTGTATTTGCAAGGTGTAAAATCCTAGGCAAATATTTTTTCTAAAACATATAGAAATATTTGAATGTGTCTATATGTATTTTTTACATATAGGATGATTTTAAATTAAGGGAGGATTTTATGAAAAAGATGTATATATATGAAGGTGCTATGTGTTGCTCTACAGGTGTATGTGGACCAAGCCCAGATGAAGATTTGATGAGAGTGTCTAGCCTAGTTGATAAGCTTAGAAAAAGTGGGGCTAGCATTGATAGATATAATCTAACTAACAATACTAAAGAGTTTGTAGATAACAAAACTATTAATAAGCTATTGGATGAAAAGGGTGAAGGTGTTCTACCAGTTGTAATTGTAGATGATGAAGTTGTTATGACAGGTAAGTATCCTAGCAATGAAGAGTTTTATGAAATGTTATTTTTAGATAATGATGCCATAGAAGAAACAAACATTGATGGCGGATCTTGCTGCTCTGGCAGTGGATGCTGCTGCTAATAGCAACAAGAGAAAGGAAGTGACTTTAAGTGAAAGAATTTGATATTAAGGAAATTGACTTAACTAAATACTTATTTTTCACAGGAAAGGGAGGAGTTGGTAAGACTTCTACTGCCTGTGCTAGTGCAATAAGCCTAGCTGATATGGGCAATGAAGTCCTATTAATAAGTACTGACCCAGCTTCTAATCTTCAGGATGTCTTTGAAACGGAGCTTAATAATAAAGGTGTGAGGATAGAAGGTGTGGATGGCCTTACTGTTGCAAACCTAGATCCTATAGAAGCTGCCAATGAGTATAAGGAAAGTGTGGTTGGTCCCTACAGAGGACAGTTACCTGCTAGTGTAATAGAAAATATGGAAGAGCAATTATCCGGATCTTGTACTGTTGAGATAGCTGCCTTTAATGAATTTTCTAAGTTTATAACTGATTCAGACCTTAAAGATAAATATGATTATATAATATTTGATACTGCACCAACGGGCCATACCCTAAGGATGCTCCAACTTCCTTCTGCTTGGACGAGCTTTATTAGCGAAAGCACCCACGGAGCTTCATGCCTAGGTCAATTATCAGGTCTAGAAGATGAAAAAGAAACATACAAGTTTGCTGTGGATACTCTAGCTGATGGCAAGCGTACAAGCTTAGTATTAGTTGCAAGACCTGAGGAAACTCCTCTTCTTGAAGCAAATAGAGCCTCTGCTGAACTATCAGAATTAGGTATTAACAATCAAATTCTTATCATAAATGGTCTTTTAAGTGCCTATGATGATGAAGTTTCAAAAGCTTTTTATAAAAAACAAAAAGAATCCCTCGATGCGATGCCAGAAGGTATTAAGGGTCTTGAAACTTACTTTATCCCACTTAGAGGATACAACTTAAATAGTATAGAAAATCTAAGATCCTTACTAGTTGAGGATAAGGACTATACTAGTGATGTAGATATTAATATAAATGAAAACGCAAGGCTAAAAGATATAGTAGATGACTTATATAAAAATGAGAAGAAAGTTATCTTTACCATGGGAAAAGGTGGTGTAGGAAAGACCACAATAGCATCTGCTATAGCCAAGGGACTTCGAGATAAGGGGCAAAAGGTCCACCTAACTACAACCGACCCAGCTAACCATTTGACTGGCATGATTGAAGAAGATGACTTATTAACTATAAGCCATATAGATGAAGAGGAAGAGCTTAAAAAATACCAAGAAGAAGTTTTAGATAATGCTAAAAAAACAATGTCTGATGATGACTTGGAGTATGTAAAAGAAGACTTAAGATCTCCATGTACTCAAGAGATTGCTGTATTTAGAGCCTTTGCAGATGTGGTGGATAAGGCTGATAGTGAAGTTGTTGTTATAGATACAGCTCCAACAGGTCATACACTTCTTCTACTAGACTCTACAGAATCCTACAACCAAGAGATAGAAAAAAATCAGGGTAATGTTCCAGAGTCAGCAAAAAAACTTCTACCTAGACTAAAAAACAGTGATGAAACAGGAGTACTTATTGTAACACTTGCAGAACCTACTCCTTTCTATGAGTCCGTAAGACTTGAAGAAGATCTAAAAAGAGCAGGGATTTATAGCAATTGGTGGATTATAAACTCATCCATATATAAAACTGGCTCTACTAACAAGACCCTACAAGCTAAGGCTAATAGTGAGCTAGAATGGATAAATAAGGTTGACGAGCGCACAGATGGTAACTTCACAATAATCCCATGGTCTAGTGACCAAATTAAGGGATCTAATTTAGATAAATTAATTAAGTAGGTATTATGACAGAGAAAACAAAAGTTGCATTTATATGCGTTCACAATTCTTGCAGGTCTCAGATAGCTGAGGCCCTTGGCAAGAAATTTGCAGGAGAAAGAATAGATTTTTACTCTGCAGGAACTGAGCTAGTAGCTCAGATAAACCAAGATGCAGTAAGGCTTATGAAAGAAATACACGGGATTGATATGGAAAAAGACCAATATTCCAAACTCATAGATGACCTACCTGAGGTTGATTATGTCATCTCTATGGGTTGCAATGTAGTTTGCCCAATACTTCCCTTTAAGCACAAGAAATATGACTGGGGGATAGAAGACCCTACTGGTAAGTCTGATGAAGAGTTTATCAAAGTAATAGATGAAATCGAAGGAAAATTAAAGGACTTAATCAGTGAAATAGATGAGGAGTTTGCTAGATGAAAAAACAACAAGATATAAGCTTTTTTGAAAGAAATCTTACATTTTGGGTTTTAATATGCATGGCTATAGGTGTTTTAATTGGACGCTTTATACCGGCTATTCCTGAGGCTCTGGGAGAGTTTGAGTTTTACAATGTATCTATTCCAACTACTATACTTCTATGGATTATGATCTATCCTATGATGCTTAAAATTGATTTTAAGAGTATAAAAAATATCAAAAACAATCCCAAAGGTCTGTTTATAACTTGGTTTGCCAACTGGATTATCAAGCCCTTTACTATGTATCTTATAGCTAGGCTATTTTTCTTTGGAGTTTACAAGAATATCATTAGAGAAAATCTAGCATCAGAATACCTAGCAGGAGCAGTTTTATTAGGAGCAGCTCCATGCACAGCCATGGTATTTGTTTGGAGTAAGCTAACAAGAGGAGATAGTGCCTATACCCTAGTTCAAGTAGCTAGTAATGACTTGATTTTGCTATTTGCCTATATACCTATAGTAAGCTTTTTACTAAAGAGGGGAAGTTTCAATATACCTTGGGGGACCCTACTTTTATCTATCCTACTATTTATAGTAGTTCCTCTTATCCTAAGTATCATTACTAGAAACTATGTGATAAAAAATAAGGGTGAAGATTACTTAAATAATGTATTTATCCCATCTTTTGATAAGTACACTATGGTTGGATTATTACTAACTTTGATAATTATATTTTCATTCCAAGGGATGAAAATTATCGACCAACCTATCGATATTGCTCTTATAGCAGTACCACTTATACTTCAAACATTCCTGATATTTGCTCTAACCTTTGGCATGGCATATCTTGCAAAATTGCCTTATTCTATAGCTGCTCCATGCGGCATGATAGGAGCATCTAACTTCTTTGAATTAGCTGTAGCTGTTGCTATTTCACTATTTGGACTATCATCTGGTGCAACCCTTGCAACAGTGGTAGGAGTTTTGGTGGAGGTACCAGTAATGCTACTCTTAGTAAGAATTGCAAACTCAATGGAATATAAGTTTAACAGATAATTGTATAAATGTTTTTAAAGATTACCATAAAAAATCAGCCTTAGTTGAATTAGGGCTGATTTTTATAATTGCTTATTATCTAGGATTTTTAAAAATCATATGGTATTATAAATATATAATGATAATCAATTTCAATGGAGGAATTAATGAGAAATTTATATATATACGAACCAGCTGCAAGTAGTATTGATAGCAAGGAACTTGATAGAGTTAATACAATTGTTACTGAGCTTACTAATGTAGGTGCCGGTATTACTAGATATAACTTAGATGATGAAAAAGAAAAATTTGATGAGAACAGAATTGTAAGTAGATTTTTAGATGAAAATGGAGAAGACGTACTGCCTATCGTTTTATTAAATGATGAGGTAGTTATAACTCGCAGATATCCTGAAAATACAGAATTTTACGAACACCTATTCCCAGATTCAGACCTTGATGATATGGATGATGAAGGTGGATGTGGTTGCGGCGGTACTTGTGGCTGCTAATAATGCTTATTTAATAATAAAAAACGCCCGATGGGGGGCGTTTTTCTTTATATTTATCTAGTTTCTCATCAAGTAATTAAAGGCACCAAGGGCTGCTGTTGCACCAGATCCTGCTGCTATTACTATTTGTTTAAATAGGATGTTTGTTGCATCTCCTGCAGCATATACTGATTCTAGGCTTGTTGATCCATCTGGGTTTACTATTATTTCTCCCCTTTCTGTTAGTTCAACATCGCTTTCTTTTAACCAGTCTGTGTTTGGTACAAGTCCTACTTGGATGAAACAACCTTCTACATCTATAGCGTGTTCTTCATTTGTTTCACGGTCTATATATTCTAGTCTTTGTAGTTTATTTTCTCCATATAGGCCTGTTGTTTGGGCGTTTTTGATTACTTCTACATTGTCTAGGCTAAATAGTTTGTCTTGTAAAACTTGGTCTGCTTTTAGTTCTGGTAAAAATTCTATAACTGTAACGTGTTCTACCATTGCGGCAAGATCTATGGCAGCTTCGATTCCTGAGTTTCCTCCACCGATTACTGCTACTTTTTTGCCTTTAAATAATGGGCCATCACAGTGGGTACAATAGGCTACACCCTTGTTTTTAAATTCGATTTCGCCAGGGATACCTAAAAGTCTCCATCTTGCACCTGTTGCGATTACTACTGATCTTGCCTCTAGTTTTGCACCGTTATCTAGTTCTACTTCGATTAGGCGGAGGTCTTGGGAAGAGTTTTCACTTTCTTTGATATTTTCCGCAAGGGTTCCTGTCATGATATCTACACCTAAGGCCCTTACTTGATCTTCCATTTGCCCCATAAATGATGGGCCTTCTGTGTATTTAAAGCCAGGTATATTTTCTATACCGAGGGTTTCTACTACTTGTCCACCAAATTCACTTGCAACTAGTCCTGTTGATACACCTTTTCTAGCTGCATAAACTGCTGCAGTTGCTGCTGCTGGGCCTCCACCTATGATTAGGACATCAAAGGCTGCCTTGTCAGCAAAGTCATCTTTTGATTTGCCACCTGCAATTTTATCCAAAAGGCTATCCATGGTTTGCTTGCCACCTTCTAAAAATTCTCCGTCTTTAAAGATAGCTGGTACTGCAAGGACATCACGGCTTTCTGCTATATCTTGGAACATGGATCCTTCTATCATGGTGTGGTTAACATTTGGATTTAAAATTGCCATGATATTTAGGGCTTGAACTACATCTGGGCAGTTGTGGCAAGAAAGTGAAACGATTGTTTCAAAATCGCTAGCCTCGATAGACTCTATTCTTTTTTTAGTAGCCTCATCTACCTTTGGTGCAACCCCGCCTGCTTGAAGCATAGCTAGGGCAAAAGAGGCAAATTCATGGCCTAGGGGTACACCTGCAAAGACAATCTTACCGTGGTCAAAGTCACCTTTTACTTCAAATGAAGGTGTGTAGGTTAATTCTTTTTCTTCAACTTTTATTTTATCTGAAAGTTCTGCTACTTCTTTAACAAATTCTTTTACTTTATTAGAATTTTCATCATTAGTAACAGAAAGCCCAATAGTGACTTCTGTTTTTAACATGTCAAGATATTGGGCTAACTGTTGCTTTAAATTATTTTCTAGCATCTATTTAGTTTTCCTTTTTATCTTATAGTTTACCTACAAGGTCAAGGCCTGGAGTTAGTACTTCATCGCCTTCTTCTTGCCATTTTGCAGGGCAAGCTTCACCTGGGTGTTCTGCAACGTATTTTGCAGCTTTAATTTTATCAATGTTTACAGCTGCTTTACGTCCTATACCATCAGCATTGATTTCTACTGTTTGGATAACATTTTCTGGATCAATTACAAATGTTGCTCTTAAAGCTTTACCTGAATCATCAAGGATATCTAATTCTCTTGCTAATTCTTTGTTGCTATCAGCAATCATTGTATATTGAAGTTTACTAATTCTTTCTGAATTATCATGCCAAGCTTTGTGAACAAAGTGTGTATCAACTGATACTGAGTAAACTTCTGCACCTAGGTCTTTTAAAGCTTCGTAGTTATCTTGCATATCTTCTAGTTCTGTTGGGCAAACAAATGTAAAGTCTGCAGGATAGAAGATAAGAACTTTCCAGTCTCCTTTAAGATCTTCACTAGAAACTGTTGTAAATTCGTCTTTTGCTGGGTTATAAGCGTCAAGTTCAAATTCTGGTAGGGTTTTACCGATAAATGCCATTATTATATCTCCTTTTATATACTCTTTAGTATTTTTTTACTAATGGTTACATGAATATTATAATCATTCTAAACTAAAAGTCAACTTAAAGTATTAGAGACTATAATATAACTTCATTAGATATAATACCCAAATACTAGGAAATTATTTTAAACTTTAAAGTATGTCTTAAATGGGAATTTAAAAGGTTGAGAGAGAGTTTTACCCCACTTTACCTCATAAGTTATTGAGGTGTTGTCTTCGTGTGAGGCTTATCATTTTATAAATATTGTGATTTTTACAATATTACTATAAAGCGATATAAATATTTAAAATTTTATGGTAAAATATTACCTAGTGAAACCCTAGGATATACCTAGGGATACTTATATTTAAAAACTATATAAATTAAAATTTGAATGAGGAACTATGAAAAAAGTTAAAAAAACTAATGTCTACGTAAGGGCTTTTGAGCTGGGTTCTGGAACAGACCTTGAAAAAGACCTTATTACTAGTGGACAAATTATTAAGCATAAGGATTATTATGAGGTCTACTCGACAGAGACTACTACATCAGGAGAGGTGGCTAAGGTTGGGGACTTTGTAAAAATTGATAATGCTAACAATCCCTACCCTAATGCGCGTGAAAGATTTTTAAAACACCACCGCCACCTAGATGGATATAAGTACGAGCAGTTTCCAGTGATTCTTTGTAGCTGGCAGTATGGCGATGAGGATGATGAAGTCATAAGGTATTTACTAGAAACTGGCAAGCTTTTGATAAATCCTAACTCGGAAAAATATTTTTACCAGGCAGACTTGTGGGGCACTACCCTTAAGGCTAAAAAAAATGATATTATATTAATATATGATGTCAAAAGAGATGGAGACCTTATTGAAAATGTTGATTTTAACTTAATAGACAGGGATGAGTTTGATCAAACATATGAATATATTAATTAAGGAGCTTGTATGGAAAATGCAATAGTTTCTGGAGAAACTACCGTAATTGAAACTAATGAGTTTGAATGGCAAAAAAATATCAGTTCTGGGGAATATCTAGATATAGAATCTATAGAAATTGGTGCTAATAACACCATAGCTCTTAGAAAAAAGATACCTTTTTATAAGTACATAATTAATTTTTTGCTCTTAAGCCACTACAAAGATCTTGGCTTTAGCCAAGATGAGCTGGGGGATAAGGCAGCAGACATATTTAGCTCTATAGAAAAAAGAGAAAAAAATCAGGATTTTGAAAAAATCATAGACCTAGTAGTGGATTTGTTTAGGGAAAAAAATCTCTATCCTCACGGTTCAAAAAGTGAGGTCTATGGATCTTTGGACTATGACAAAGATGACAGGAAAATTTGGAAAAAAACACAAATCAGAAAAGACTTTAAGGCAAGTGTAATAGGCCGTGATAAGATGTTTATCTATGGTTTTGGCCTTGGTATGGATCTTGCTGAGCTAGAAGTATTTTTGATGAAAGCATTAGAAGAAACAGGGCTTAACATTTGGGATAAAAAGGAAGCCTTGATTTATATTGCCCTAAAACACTTTCCAGATAATCCTGTCAATTTTTTTGTAAGGGCAAACTATCTTTATGACCACCAAGATGAACTTTTAGATGTTAGGGTAGAAAAAAAAGATACCAACCTAAATACAACTATCTTACAAAACTCCCTAGATGATTATCTAAATGAGTACCGCAATATGGAGCAGGTGGATGATGCTGTTATTCAAAATATTATAGCCTACCATAAGGATTTAGTTAGTGAAAATACTAATAGAACTATAAAAAGTGAATTTATATCCACCTTCTATGAAGTAGAAGAAAAGCTTGATTATGAAATAGCTGGTTTTTCAAATGTAAAATATGGTAATGATGATGGTTCTACTCAAAATGCCGATTTTTTTTCAAGAGGAAATGTAAAAATATTCTACAAAAGTGATGATGATATAATAATTACTCAAGATATGCCCTTTGTTTTTAAATCAGATAAAAGAAGGGATACTAAAACCTATTATCCAGAAAAAAAATATGTACTCGAAAAAAATCCAACAGGAGGTCAAAAAGAAATCAGCCTAAAAAGTGATAACTTTACCTATAAGGATGAAGTACCTATCCTAGGTTCTGGAGAAGAATATAGCGATTACATTTACCAAAATGAGATAGCGGGTATCGAAAGGGTAGAGCAAGACTCAATCTATATATCTGAGAAAAAAATTTCTTCACTCTTATCCTACCTTTATAATGAAGATGCCATAATATCAAATGAAGATGTAACTTTGCCAGAAGATCAAATACTAGCCCTAGATGACTTGCTTAAAGATACAAAAATAAAACACGAAAACCTAAATGCTATTATAGAAAAAAATAAAATATCACAAATTACTAGATCAAGGCTAATTACCCTGTATTTTCTATCTTTTGTCCTAGAAAATGAGGATATATGGTTTGATAAACTATCAACCCCAGCCAAAAGAAAGAGAAACTACCTTATATTTATGGATTATAAGCTGAGAAACTCAAGACTTTATGAGTACAATATATCAAACCCATATGAGGAAACTCTATTAAAACTAGTAGTTTATGATGAGCCAATAGATGCCTTTCGCGATCTGTGGGCTAAGTATCTAATAAATATAGGAGAATAAAGACTAGATGAAAAATTTCAAGACACAGGAAGAATTTATCAGCCAAATAAAAGAAATAGACCAAACTAGGTCTTCTTTATCCGGCCAAGAAGTAGAGATCTTGGATGATAGGGGAGAATTAAAATATAAAATAGAAGTGGGAAAGCTTGTTGGTGCTGGTGCTTCTTGCCTAGTCTATGAAGTTAAAGTAGATGACCTTTATCCACCAAAGAAAAATATGATTTTAAAGGAGTTTTTCCCAAATTATAACGAAGAAGATATAGTGGGTATAAGGGATGAAGCTGATCCTATAAAATTACACTTTGATGCCAAAGACCAAGAAAGCTTGCTAACTCTAGTTAAGGACCGCAAAAAATTTATTGATTCCTATGATAAGCACATAAAAGTTATGGAAATCGATCCAATTCTAGAAGATATGATAGTAAGGCCCTATAAACTAGAAAAATCAGATGACTATCTTTTTGCTTTATATGATACAGATAAGGCCCAAAGTGTAGATAAATACAATAACCTAGACCTAGGTAGTATTATAGATGTTTTAAGGCAAACTTCTAAGATATTACACTTTCTCCACCAAAAAGAAATTATCTACATGGACCTAAAACCTGCTAATATCCTCTATGACTATAAACGCGATAGGGTAAAATTATTTGACTTTGACGCGGCAGTATTTTTGGATGATTTAGATAGTATTACAGAATTTTTCATGCCAAATGAACGTGCCTTTATCCCACCAGAATTGCGTTATGTATCAAATATCAACAAACGCAAGGAAATATTTATCAGTGAAGAGATAGATTTATATATGCTTGGTGTTACATTTTTCTATCTTTTAATGGATAGGTATCCAGAAGATTTAGAAAATGAAGATATGGACTACCTAGACCGCAATCTTAGGGAAGTTTTACTTAAAAAATCAAACAGAATATTTTTAAACAAGGTAACTACTGATAAAATTATTGATTTATTAAAAGAAAGCTTATCTGTCCACAGGTACCTTACTGTAAGTGACTTTAGCCAAAGGTTGGATGAGATCCAAGCAGGTCTTAATGTAGAGAAAAATAAACAAATAGCAAATATCCTTTCAGCAGCCTTTATCATAGAAAATAAACCCCTTTATAACTACATCCAAAAAGATGGGGAAAAATCTTATATAGATATAGCTATGGTAGGTGATTTAAATAGGGAACTTGATTTCTTTAGCTTATTATTTGCTTCAGTTGACTTGGATGGAGTAGAAAGTCGCTTTACTTTTTATACCAAAAATCCTAAGCAAACCCATAAAACTCTTATAACTGCTATGCCCCTTTTAAAAGAAACTACAAAAATTAGTATAGAAGGCAAGCTAGTAAGTGATACTATAAATCCAGCTATTACAGAAAGTTCCTATGCAAGCATTAATTTTTCAAGGAAAATTTCTGATATAAACGAGCATTATATAATAATTCACCACGAGGATGGGCAAAATTATACAGAATTTGCCAATAGTCTTTATGAAAAATTTAAGGATATAGAAGAAAACCGCCTAATTATCAACTACACCAGATTTGCCAGCGGTATAGAAACACTCGCAAATGATTTTGTTAGTCTTTATAATGTAGATTTACGTAGTGCAGCAACTTTTCGTAACAAAGAATTTAGCGAAGGTATCTTAGAAGAGGCCTACGAAGTTCACAAATATTACACAAGAGAATACGGTGGAGAAAGAGTGGATGATGCTAAAATTTGGCAAGATTTTATAAAAAATGACCTTTATAGCCTAAAATCTTCTGTAAGGACTGCCCTTTCTATGAAATATAGGATTTATATGGCTGGCTCATCCAACCATGAAGATGTTTCAAAACATTTTTATGAAACAGTTGTAAAACCAGGACGAGAGACTGATGTTTTGTCACTACGTGATATTTTTGCTGATAGGGAACACCACAATTGGAATAAATTTATGATAACTCAGGGGTACCGCAGGCCAAGTGAAGAAGAATTTAAAAACTACGCCTACACAGGATCTAAAAAACACGTAGATAAGGTAAATAAGCTCCACCCTCTTATAGCTAACACCAATATAAAGAAGTTTAAAGCAGGAGAGGACGATGAGCTAGAGATAGTAAGTCGTAAAATCCAAGAGTTTTTACTTAAGAAAACTGAAAATATAGATATAAAAGTTATGGAACGTATTAGCCATAATTTAAATAATACCAATTGGCATGGCAATGATAGTTTGCGTGAACTTTTCCCTCTTTGGGAGGAGCTTTACAATATTACCGATAGGCTAATTGACAAAGAAGCCTTTGCTATAAATACTGTAAATCAACTACTAAGTATGATTGATGAAAGATTTGAAGAAGATTTTCTAGGTAAGGAAGAGCTAATGGCTGACTATATCCTTATCAAACAAGATATTTCCTTGATGATAGAAAGAGAAAAACCAAAGTCTTTTAGATATTCAGACTACATGGTAATAGATGCTAAGCCCCTTATAAAACATGGGCCTATCAAAACTATATTTGCTCCTTTTGTAGCAGATGATGAGCTGCTTTGGGCAAATGTTCTAGCAGCTATCAAGTTTGATCCTAAAAATTTAATCTTGCTTTCTGAAAATCCAGCAGACCATAAGGAAAAATTTAACAAAATAGTAGAGTTTTTAAAAATTAAAAGACAGCAAAAATCTTTAAATATTTATATGATTAGCTATGATCAGATGCACTTATATAGCAAGGTTGATGCTGTAGTAGATCTTACCTTAAATACCCACACCGATGCCAAAAGACCTGAAATTATAATTTTACCTTATGTAGAATATTTAGGATCAAATAAGTGGGGTGGGGACTATGATGCCATAGACTATTATATAAACCGCAGAACTTTAACAGTAGAAGAAGCTTTTTTCCTAAATAATGCTAAATTTTATAATGCAGCTAGCGAAAACAACCTAGCAAGGCTAAATAATTATTATGAAAAGCTCTGGCAGGCTTATATAGAATCTGATTCTGATGATTGGGCAGAGTCTACCCAAATATTTAGAGAATCTATGCCAGAATATATTTTAAGCGCATCCTATCAAAAAGAAGTAAATACAAGTATGATAGAAGTGGGAGACTTTATTTTCAAACGAGATGATAAATTAAAATATCAAAAACTTACTTCTTTTTTAAATGATATGAAGGATGAAGGTCTATTAATCGATTATAAATATCCAGTAAATCCCGGCAAATTAAAAATCCAAAGCCACAATGACGAATTTTCCAAAATCTTAGGTACGTTTATAAGTGAAAATCTTTATAAATACTTCGAAGTTTTTGACTTAAGAAAACTTTACTTCCCTCTTTATGATAATGAAGAAGAAAAGAATATTTACTACTATGCTATGAGCAATAATCTAAGCTTTAGCTATAAAACCCAAAGAGAAGATGCGAAAGATTTAGCTAAAAGTTTAAATAAGATGATGAAAAATCTAGATAAAGATATAGATGATGAGCAAGATATAAGAATCTTTAATCCTATAAATGGGCAAGATTTTGTAAAGGCTAATGGCGATACACTAGTATTTAATTATGAGCTAGGAGATATAGCCTTTAGGGAATTTTTGGAAAAAGGTATAGCCCTACAGATTTATACCTACTTTGAACTTATTAGAAAAAGCTCAGTCTTTGATGAGATAAAAATCGATGTTAGATTAAAGTGGAAGGCCTACGATGACTATGGTCCTATAAGTGAGGGAGTAGAAAATCACATTGATATAGTATGTACCAAAGAATTTTCTACATTTATTATAACAACCATCCAAGATCAACTAAGAAAAGAAGATGTTTATGAAATAAAAACTCAGGCTAAGCAGTTTGGTATAGATACCAAGCCGATTTTAGTAAATACAAATAGTAATGGTATTGATACTTCTATTAGAAAAATAGCAAGGGCCACAGGTGTTTATCTAATAGATCGTGATATGGTTGAAAATAACGGTATCGTAGGATACCTAGAAAATATAGCAAAGGCAGAAAAAAACTGGCAGCTAAAAAAAGATTAGGTGATATTTAGATGAAACAAATATTTGTATCAAGCACATTTAAAGATATGCATATCGAAAGGGATTTGATACAGACAAAACTATCCCCAGACTTAAATGAAAAGGCATACCAAAAAAGAATAGAAGGAATCAAATTTCAAGATTTGCGTTGGGGTATTGATACAGACATCGAAAATGAGGAAGATAAGGATAAAAAAATCCTAGAAGTATGCCTAGATGAGATAGAAAATAATAGGCCATACTTTATGGTACTTGTAGGAGATAGATATGGATGGATACCAGATAATGATTTGGTAAAAGAAACTGGTGTCCGCTATGGTATATATTCTCCAGATGAAAAAATAGAAAAGTCTATAACAAACTTGGAAGTAGACTATGGATTTTTAAAAAATCCCAAATATGCCAAGCATTCCTTTGCCTACATTAGAAATATAGTAGGGGATTTAGAAGGCACTATTTACGAACAGAATCCAGAAGAAAAAGAAAAAATAGAAAAACTAAAAGAAGAAATCAGACAAGTCCTTCCAGCAGAAAATATCCATGAATATGATGTAACTTATAAAAATGGATATTTGGTGGGGGTAGATAAGTTTATTGATGTAGCCAAAGAGGATATGACTAGGGTTCTTTTTGAAAATCAAAGCATTAAAGAAGATTTAACAGAAAACCAAAAAGAAATCCTCTACCACAAGACCCAGGCTGATGAGAAATCTGTAAGATCCAATGCTAGAAAATCTATAGAAAATCAAATATTAAAAGAGATTGAAGAAAATAATATCATAACCGTAAAGGGAAAAAGTGGAAATGGTAAGTCCACCCTTATGGCCAAAATTTCTGAAAAAATTAATAAAAAATATAATTCTATAATCCTTTTCTCATCTCTAACCCCAAAGACTACAAGTCCTCAAGGGATAATGAGAGTCATCACAGAATATATAAATGAAACTCTTAAAAAAGAGGATGAAGCTATAGACTTTAGCAAAGTTTTAAATGATTTTGAAGAAGAAGATGCGGCTAAGGGTAACAAAAAGGAAGAAAAATCTAAGGATGAGAGATTATACGAAACAGCCCTTAGAGAATATTTTCAAAAAGGTAAAAGAGAGATAGTTATCTTAATAGATGCCATAGACCAGTTAGACAACCCAGCTGGGGTGGCAGAGCTAATTAAACCTTTAAACTTTACCAACGATAGTAAGATTAAATTTATAATTTCCTACCTAGAAGATGAAGATGAAAGAGCAAGTGATACCTATATTTTCTTAAATGATTACCTAAACTTTAAATTAGGTAAGCTAGATGATAATGATAAGCTAGAAGTTATAAATTCTTCCCTGTCTGAAAACAACAAAGAATTACCTTTTGAAATTAAGCAAGAAATTATAGATAAGGAAGGAAGTTCATCCCCTTTATATATAGCGCTTTTAGTCCAAAGGCTATTAATGATGAATAGTGAAGATTACCTAAGGATATTAAGGGCAGGCGATGGTTATGAGAAAATAACTACCTACCAAAAAGATCTCATCCAAGAAATGCCAAATGACTTAAAGGAATTAATCCTAGATATAATCTCCCATGCATCCAAAAATCTAAAGACAAATACAGACAATGTTGAAAAAACTATTGCATATATTGCCCTCTCAAGGCGAGGCCTTCGTGAAAGTGATTTAAAAAAGATTTATGAACTTTTAGGAGATAACTACAACTCTCTAGACTTTGCTACTTTAAAGAAATATTTAAGGGCCTTTTTCTTAGAGGATAAGTACTTAAGGATAGACTTTACCCACAAGATTATCCGTCAAGCAATCCTTGAAGCCCTATCAGATGAAAATCAAGCAAGGCTTCACAATGATATTGCCAATGCCTTTATGACTTTACCTATAGAAGATCCAATAAAGCTCCAAGAGCAATATTACTCAGCCTATAAGGCTCATAATATAGAAGCAGTGGTAGATATTTTAAGAGAAATTGGCAAACACTATAAAAGGTTAAGTTATCATGATATAGACTCTGCCATAGATTCCATTACCAAAATTCACAATATAAGTCTTGATTATAATGATGATGATTGGATAAGAGAAGTATTTATGGAGCTTAGCAAATTTGACTTAGAATCTCAAAAAATTCTATTAACCTATTTTGTTTATAGCTCCTTTGAGGAAAAAACAAGGGAATCACTTATGGCTACCAAGCATAATGGTAAGTCGCTTTTAGAATACTTAGAAATTGTTCTTGATACCCATCCAGATGATAAGGAACTGATGAGCCTATATGCAGACCAATCGGCCTACCTTGGCATGAAATATGATGTGGGATCTAGAAAGGATATGAAGCAAAGCGAAGGCTACTTGATAAATTCCCTTAAAATAAATGAAAAACTTTATCAATTAGATAAAAACTCTTCAAGTAAGGAAAATCTTGCCAATGCCTATAGTAATATAGCAAGATTTTATTTAGATATACGTCCTAGCAGAAAAGATGAATCCAAAAAATATTATCAAAAATCCCTAGATATGTTCGAAGAAATCGCCAATGACGAACCTAGTATGGTCAACAAAGAAAATCTAGCCATGGCCTATAACGATATCGCAAATCTATATTCAACTGGGAATAATGAGGATTTAAAAAATGCTAAGGACTATTACAAAGAGGCTATTGTAATTATAAAAAGACTTTTAGATGACCATGAAGATGTTAACCTTAAAAAGACCCTTGCCCTAGCCGATATTAATATAGCCAGCCTATATTTTACAGAAAATAACTTTACCAAGGCTGAAAAGTGGTACTATAGGTCCATTGATGTTATTAGAGAAATCGAACAAGAAGAACCTAGCCTAGAAAATAAAGAAACTCTAGGCAAGGCCTACAATAATATTGCCGACCTTTTTGCAAGCGAGCTAATAGATGATAGGAAAAAAGCGGAAGATTTCTACTTTAGGGCTATGAGAATATTTGAGGGTATATTAAAGCATAAGGCTATAGTATCAGTTAAAAAATCCCTATCAATTACCTATGACAATATAGGAAATTTATATGCCGATTGGAAAATCGAAGATGCCTATCAATACTACAAAAAGGCCATAGCTTTAAAAGAAGATTTATTAACTAATAGCTCAACGAAAGAAAGCATTACAGACCTTGCAACTTCCTACAATAACTTAGGATTCTTGTATGTGGATAACAGGGCGGATGACGATTATGCAATATTTTGCTACCAAAGATCAATAGATCTTATGCACGCTATTGAAGAAATTGAAATAGATAAAAACTATGGGGAAAACCTAGCAACTTGCTATACTAACATTGCTGTCCTATATTTTATGTTAGGTGATACTGACAATAGTGAAAAATATTATAAAAAAGCTATTGCCATCCATAAGAGATTGATAAAAGAATTTGCAGATGATGATAATATAGAAAAACTTTTAATAATCTATAATAACCTAGCTTGTAACCAAACAGACTTAAATTACCCTCTAAGTGCAACAGAAAATTTGTACTTAGAAGTAATAGAGCTGATTAAAATTTTAAAAGACCCATACAAAAAGCGTAAGAAGACAGCCATTACCTACAACAATTTAGGTAATCTCTACTTGATAAAGGATAGAAACTATGCTCTTAGCGAAAAGTGCTATCTAAAATCAATTGACCTTACCAAGTGGGTTATAGATTATCATAAGTCAGTAGAAAACGAAGAAAGATTGATGGTAAATTATAGCAATCTAGCAGAACTTTATACCCTTTGGGGCAAAGAAGAAAAGGCCAAGGCCTACCTAGACCTAGCCATAGCAACTGCCAATGCTATAGATTACAAAAATAACCAAGAAAATATAAATAAATTCATTTATCAACACGAAAATTTGGAATAAAAATACCGGATAGCCTATCCGGTATTTTTTATTGGGGTATGTATATACAAAAGGAGATAATATGGATAAGAATAAATTTAAATTAACCGGCCAGCAAATAAAAATTGCCGATTTGGATAGTTATCTGGTAAGTGATGAAAAAGATGAAGATATAGAAAAAGAACTTTATGAAAAGCTAGTACCAAAACTTAGAAAGCTTCACGAAAAGTTAAATGCAGAAGGTAAATATGGGATTCTTGTAGTCCTTCAAGCCCTAGATGCAGCGGGAAAAGATGAGATTATAAAATACATTTTCTCAAATTTAATGCCTCAAGGCTTAAAAGAGACATCTTTTGGTAAACCATCTGAAGAAGAAAATGCCCATGATTATTTATGGAGAATGCATAAGGGCTTGCCAGAGAGAGGAGAAATTGGCATATTAAATAGGTCATATTATGAAGATATCATTTCTCCAAAAATATATGACACCCTAGATCATCTACCAGATGAGATAAAAAATGACCCTGACTTATGGGAAAAAAGATATAAGCACATTAATAATTTTGAAGAATATATGAAAGAAAATGGCTTTCCAGTAATGAAATTTTACTTTCATGTATCAAAAGATGAGCAAAAAGAGAGACTCTTAGAAAGACTAGAAGAGAAAGATAAGAACCATGAATTTTCTTTTTCAGATATAGAAGATAGAAAAAATTGGGATAGCTACCAAAAGGCCTTTGAAGATATGCTAAATAATACAGCAACTGAGAAAGCGCCTTGGTATGTATTGCCAGCAGATAATCCATGGTTATCTAGAAAAATAGCAACCCTTGCCTTAATAGAAGCCATAGAAAATATAAATCCAAGCTATCCAAGCTTTGATAGTGAAGAAAAAGAAAAAGTAGAAAAAATAATTAAGGACTTAAAAGAAGATAAAATTTAATATAAAATTGTTTATACCAGATTTAGGAAGTTCCTAGGTCTGGTATTTTTTTGTTCAAATTTAACCATTTGATCCTAGTAAAATAGATAAAAATAAAAAGTGGATTTCAAGAAAAACTGAGCTGATAGACCCCCTCTATAATGTAATCAGAATAAAGGTGAGGGCAAAACAAAGCCAAAAGAATAAAAGTGAATTTCAAAAAAAATTGAGCTAAAAACCCCCACCTATAATAAAGACATACTAAAGAACAAGAAAACAAAAAACTAAAACAAAAACAAAAAAACTATTTTAAAGGGGTCTACCATGAAAAAACAACTTAAAGCATTAACATTAGCACTAGCAATATTAACAACAACAGGATGCGGATCAAACGAAGCGCAAGTATCAAACGATACAAAAATAGCTCAAGCACAAACAACAGAAGCTAAAGAAGTAAAAGTAGCAAATATATCTACACCAAAAGCTGATGCTGTAGAAATAGAAAAAGAAGATAATAGAAACTATCTAATCCCACAAACAGTTGAACTAAAAGAAGAAAACAAAAAAGAAGAAAACAAAAAAGAAGAAGTTAAAGAAGAAGCTATAGTAGCAGAAGAAACAACAACTACTAAAGAAGCTGAAGTAACTAATGAAGAAGTAAAAGAAGTTGCTTCAAACGAAGTTGAACTAGAAAATATTGATTCAGTATCAAAAACATCTAAATCACTTTCACTACCAAGCACATTAGAAGAAAACGTAGCAGCTCCTAAAGAAGCAGTAGTAGAAGAGAACACACTAGTAGAAACAAATGAAGTAACAAATGGACTTACAATTGCTAGCCCATCAGTTGAAGAAGTTAAAGCATACTGGTTAAACTACGAATCAAAAGCAGCTGATCAAAAAGACTTCTACGGACTTAACCTAATCAATCCAGAAAGTGAAGAAGCTTTTGTAAGCACACCAAATGCTGACTTAAATGCTCTAAACCTTGGAGAAGTTTCAAACGCAGCTCAAGAAGATGCACTACACATTGCAAACACAGCAAGATTTGCATCAGGTGTCAAAAACGAACTAGCACTAGGAAATGAACAAACTCAATTTGCACAAGCAGCAACAATGGTAAACAGATTAAACCTACAAGTTAGCCACTACCCAGGACTTCCAACAGGACTTGCTTCTGACTCAGTAGAATATGTAAACGGAGCATACGGTGCAGAAAACTCAAATCTTGCAGCAAGCTTTAATATCCTTGACTCAGTAGTAGAATACCTAAAAGATGACCTAGGAAATGAAAACCAATTAGAAGTTGGACACAGAAGATGGGTACTAAACCCACAAGCAAACCAAGTTGGATTTGGCCAAACAGAAGAATTTAACGCTATGTTTGTAAATAACAACGACTATGCTGGAGAAAATGCTAACACAGTTTACGCTTACCCAGGTGAAACAGCCATTAGCGAATTTCACTCAGAAGGTTCAAGCCTATCACTAATGTTTGGTGAAAACTTTGACCTAACAAATGCAACAGTAGAAGTAACAGACCTAACAACAGGAGAAGTTAACACAGCAGCAAACGTTGATGAAAGCTTTAAAGGAAACGCAAAAGCAATCACATTTGGATACGGAATGAACTATGAAGCTGGTACAAAACTACAAGTAAAAGTAGCAGGCGTTACAAAAAACGGCCAAGACTACCCAGTAGAATATACAGTAAACTACATGTCACTTAGATAAGTATAAAATAAGATTAATAAAAAAGAACCCTTAAGAATAATAAAATGTTTTTGTTTGCCCCATCTTGGGGCTTTTTGTTTGCTTAAAATTCAGTAGGTAGATTAAAATATATCTATATAAACTCAATCTTAAATAATAAAATATGGCTGATTTATATAAGTAAGTTTTGCTTAGTTAGGATAATATTTATACAAACCAGCCTTGAATCTATATTTTTACTTGTCTAAGTCTTTTTTAGAGAAGTAGAAAACACTAGCCATTACAACCAATTGTACTAGGACAGATTTTAAATAATCGTAATTTACTTGCTTATCTCTAATAAAGAAATAAATTAGAATTAATATAGTTACTATTATATAAGCTAAAAAAAACTTTTTTACTTTATTCATAACTATCTCCTTATAGTTAATGTAATTATATTAAAATCTTTGGGCGATTAAAATACACATTTTTGTGGATACCTATTGATTATGTTTAATACTAAGAAGATAAAATGAGTGGTTTTAAGTTTTAAATTAATATAAAAAAAGCAGGGGCTTAGCTTAGCCTCTGCATGAATAAATTAATTTCTAATATATAAAGACAATTTTTATTGTAAATCTAATATATCTACAATTTTTTCTTTTAACTTCTTGCTATCTTCAAAGGGATCTTCACTATCCATAATGGCTCTTACAACTGAAACTCCAGATGCACCAGAACTTTTTAGGATATCTATATTTTCATAATTAAGGCCTCCTATAGCTACTGTTGGGATAGATATGTTATCATTTATTTCCCTTAAAGTTTCTACGCTGGTGCGTTTGGTTTTTACGTGGGTTTTGGTTTCAAAAATTGCTCCTACCCCTAGGTAGTTAGCCCCCTTTTTTTCTTCTGCTATAGCCCATTCTAGGTCTTTTGCAGTTGAACCTATTATTTTTTCATCTCCTAGGATTTTTCTAGCATCTGCCACATCCATATCATCATTGCCTAGGTGAACTCCATCTAGGTCTGCCGCAAGCGCAATATCTACCCTGTCATCTACTAAAAGTGGGACATTATATGAATGGCAAAGTTTTTTTAATTTTTTTGCAAGTTCTATAACCTCACGGGCTGGAGCAGTTTTTTCTCTAAGTTGAACTAGGCTTACTCCACCCTTTAAGGATTCTTCTACTACTTTAAAAAATTCTTCGTCAGTTAATTTATCTCTATTTGTAACTAGATATAGGCTTAGGTCAAAGTTTTTCATATACGATTCTCTCCTTAATTATTTTGCTATCTATTAGTGATATTTCATCTAAAAGTGATATTTTAAAAGTTGCCATTCCCTTATCTTTTATGGCAAGTTCTGCTCCTATATTTAATATACTTATGGCTAGGGCTATAGCATTTAAATTTTCTTTAAAGGAATAAGTTGCAGCTATAATTCCACCTAGGATACAACCAGTGCCGGTGACTTTTGGTAAAAGTGGGCTACCATTTTTTAAAAGTAGAGTTTCTTTGCCGTTAGATATTATATCTTCCTTGCCACTTGCTACTACTATTGTGTTATACATAGTAGAAAGGTCTTGGCAGATTTTTATTATTTCTTCTTTGGCAATATTTTTAGCATCTACTCCGCTAGTTGTTAATTTTTTGTAATAGATAGAATAGATTTCACTATAATTACCCTTTAAAACCTTGATGGGATAATTTTTAAGGTAGTAAAGACTAGTTTCAAGCCTTACTTTTGTAGCAGATGCTCCTACTGGGTCTAGGATGATGGGAATATTATTTTCTTTTGCTGATTTTAACCCCTCCTTGATACCCATAAGCTTGCTTTGATTTAAAGTTCCTAGATTTATAAGTAGGGCGTGGGAGTTTTTAGTTACTTCATAAACTTCCTTGTAGTATTCTGCCAAAATAGGGGCTTGGTTTAAGCTTAAAAGCACATTTGCCAAATCATTTGAAGCAAGTGGGCTTACTATGGCATGGATAGTGTGGGTAGATTCTTTTATTTGCTTAAAAATATCATCAAAATTAATCATTTAAAGACTCCTGCATTTTAGCTAGGCTGCCATTTTTTTCTAAAGCCTCTAGGAAAATATAGGCTACAGATGAACCGATTATGGTTGCAATTACAAAGCTTGGTGTAAAGGTAAATAAAGCAACCTTGCTATCTCCAGCTATAAATTTCATAACTGGAAAAGAAACCATGGATCCAATTATCCCTGTACCGATAACTTCTCCTATACAAGCTGCTAAAAAAGTTTTATATCTTTTATATAAAAATCCAGATAAAAATGCCCCGAAAACTGCACCAGTTAAAGCTAAGGGAGATATACCCATAAGGCTCATACGAATAAGGCCAATCATAGTAGCACAGGCTAGAGAATAATACGGACCTAGAAAAACTGAGCAAACCACATTTATAAAATGCTGGGTTGGAGCAAAGCCATGAACCCTTAAGATTGGAGATATAACTACACCAATGGCTACAAGCATAGCTAGTAAAACAAATTTGCGTAAATTTTTAGAATTTTGCATTAGATACTCCTTTTATATGGAGCAAATAGTGAGAAAAGTCCCTCCGCTAGCATTACCTAGATCAGGTTTTGGGTATAATCTCAGCTACTTAGCACCCCATTGTATATATTAATAAATATACTATAACATAACGAAAAAAAATTGCTAAATAAAAAACCACCACGCCTCGTGATGGTCTTTGATGGGTGAAATCCGTTAAGATTCCATGAGTTAAACAGCGAAAGTATAAACTTTCTTGTTTATTATAACATATGGCTATCTTTTGTAAAGCTTTAATTTATGCTATTTTAACCGATTTTAGGGTAATATTTTATAAGGAGTGAGTATATGATAAAAACATTAATAGCAATAGATTCAATAAAAAATTATGAAAACTCAATAGAGATAGGAAACATTTTTAAAGAAGAATTGGGGGATAATGCTGACCTTATACCATTTTTAGATGGAGGAGAGGGGACAGTAGAAGCTATGAAGGGACTTTTAGATGGCGACTACCATTATGTAAATGTCCACAATCCTAAAAATGAAGTAATAACTGCTAGATATGTTATGAAAGATAATTACGCAGTCATGGAGATGGCCCAATCTTCTGGCCTACGTTTATTATACGAAGAAGACCTTGATGTTATGAATTCTTCATCCCTTGGTTTTGGAGAAATGTTAGTAGATGGACTAGATGCAGGAGCCAATTCATTTTTTATAGGCATAGGAGATACAGCAACTAATGACCTAGGTATGGGCATGCTTTATGCTTTGGGTGCAAGATTTTATGATAAGGATGATAACGAGCTAAATCCTATTGCAAAAAATATGGTAGAAGTAGAAAGAGTAGACCTTTCAAATATGGACCATAGGATTTTTGATAAGTACATAGTCATTGCCACAAGCTCTGATATGACCCTTTTTGGTAAAAATTCTTTTCTAGAAAGCAGGGTTTATAGAAAAGGAGCTTCAGAACTAGATATAGCATTTTTATATAAGGGTTCCAAGCACTTTAAAGAAAAAATTGAACAAGCCCTTGGCATTGACCCAGTAGATTTACCATCTTTAGGATCAGGTGGGGGAGTTGCCTGGGCTCTATATACATTTTTCAAAACAAAAATTACCAAGTCTATGGACCTAGTTTTAGAAAGATTAGACTTTGATAAGATGATAAAGAATTATGATACTTTAATCCTTGGAGAAAATGTCGACCAATTTGACGGGCTAAGTTCCATAAATGTAGCCAATGTAGCCAAATCTTATAATGAAGATTTAGATATAATATTTTTAGAAGATAAGGATGGCAAAAAAATTGGTCAAAGAAAAATTTTTGATGAAATATACCAATACGAAATATCAGATGACTTTGACCGCGACCAGATGAAAGATGCTATAAGAGCTCTAGCCAAAGACCTTAGTAAAAACTATTTTAGCAGCTAAAATAACAAAAGAAAGTATAGTTAATTTATGAATAATTTTAGAAATTTAGGATCAAGCAGAGTAACAAGTGTTTTACTTATAGTAAATGTCATAGTTTTTGCAGTTATGACCTTAGCTGGAGGCAGCCAAAATATTGGAAATCTAGTTAAATTTGGGGCTGTGGTTAAGCAAAGAATTGCCTATGGCGAGTGGTGGAGGCTTTTTACTGCTAGCTTTATCCATATAGGATTTATGCATATTTTATTTAATATGTACTTTTTGTATCAAATAGGACCGATTTTTGAAAGGCTATATGGTAGCCGCAACTTCCTTATTATCTACCTTTTAGCAGGAATTATGGGAAATTTAGTAAGTTTTGCCTTTGGAAATCCATCCACTGTTAGTGCAGGAGCTTCTACTTCCCTTTACGGACTTTTTGGTCTGGCTTTAGGTATTATGCTAAATTATAGGGGAGACAGTATGCTATCTAGCTTTGGGGCAAGTTTTTTATCTGTAATTGCAATAAATATTATTTATTCATTACTAAGCCCTAGCGTAGGTATGCTTGGCCACCTGGGTGGTTTGCTGGCTGGTGTGATTTTAGCGGGAGTTTTCCCAGTTATCAATCGCAGCCTTGCAACAAGCACTCAAATAATAAGTGTGACTGCCTTTGTAGTTTTGGCTATTCTTTTTGTAAGAATAGGCCTAAAAACTGTGGTATAGCCTATGAAAAAAAAGTTTTTTTTAAGTCTGGGTCTTGTTTTGGCCCTCACATCTTGCGAGTTTCAATCTCGTGCTGATTTTGAAAAAGAATTGGCAGCAGAGGAGAAAACGAGTGAAAATGACTTCGTTATGCCAGATATTCGCTATGAAAAAGCAGGTGAAGACTCAGTAGCGACTAATGATAAAAAGTCTGAAGATAAGTTAGATTTAAATAATTTATATGGATCTGGCAAGGCTGGCAAAACTTTAAATCCAGCTGATGCTGTGGGAAATATCATTGACACTAAAATAGGAGATAGTCAAATAGGAGTTTCCCTGCGCCCGTCAACTCAAATTGGTGGAGCATATTCTACAATTCTTTCTTATAAGAGGAATAATGAACTTACAGAACGTGAATTTGGCCCAGTTGCAGGTATTAGTGGACTAAATACAATAGTTACTTTTGATAAAATAAAATCAGAATCTGGCCCTATGCTTTTAGTTAGCCAAGTTACTGTAAATAATGGTGAATCTTATAGTGCTTATTATATTTTTAATAAATTTATGAGTCTCATGGATTACTTGGTTTTTAGAACTTCTACTGATAATACTATGCCAACAGTAGAGCGCTTGGGAGATGTTATTGAATATACTGATCAAGCTGTACCAGGTGATATAAATAAGGCTATAAAAAATCGTATGGAAACAGAAGAAAGGTATCTACCATCTATGTTAGATATCTACGGCATAAAACATAGACCAGTTACAAGCTTATATCAAAATCGCGAGATGGATATAGGATATTTGCCTGATGTGACAGGAGAAGATAGGCTATTGCTTACAAAAACTACAACCAGTGCACAAAATATGGGCATGAATATAGATATAGAAAAGTAAGGAGCAATAATGAAAAGACACGAAATAGATGAAAATTTAAAGTGGGACACCTCTTTAATTTATAAAGAAGATGATAAATATTATAAGGAAATAGAAGAAGTAAAAGATCTTGCTACTAAACTTACAAACTATAAGGGAAAGATTACATCTGATAGTCAAACCCTCTTAGACTTCCTAAAAGATTATGAAAAACTTATGAGAAAATTCTCAAAGGCTGCAGTATATGGCCATTTAAAATCAGATGAAGATACATCTGACAGCACCTACCAACAAATGAGCCAAACCTCTACAATTGCAGGAGCAGAAATTTCTGAAAAATTATCATTTATTACTCCAGAAATTTTATCTGCAGACTATGAAGATATCAAAAAAATGCTTGCAGAAAAAGAAGAATTAAAAGAATACGAACATTACTTTGATGATTTATTTAGGAGCAAAGATCATGTTTTAAGTGAAGATCAAGAAAAAATTGTAGCAAGTTTTGCAAAACTAACTCAGAATCCAGTTTCTACTTACATGGTTTTCTCAAATGCAGATATGAAATTCCCAGCTGTAGAAAAAGACGATAAAGAAGTAGAGCTAACAGATGCAAACTTTACAACTCTTGAAGAAGATAAGGACCGTGACTTTAGACGTAGGGTTTATGAAACTTACTATGGAATTTACAAACAATTTGAAAATACAGCTGCATCCTTATTAGACGGTGAACTTACTAGTCATAATATAGTAGCAAAACTTAGAAAATATGATTCAGCTCGTCAAATGAGTCTTTCTGCAAACAACTTAGATGAAGAAATCTATGACAATTTGCTAGAAGTAGTTCATGATAATATGGATATCCATAGAGACTACACCAGCCTTCGCAAAGAATTTTTAGAGGTAGATGACCTAGGTTTCCATGATATCTACGTACCACTTGTAAAGGATTATGAAAGAGAAATCGACTTTGAAGAAGCTCGTGATATAGTTTTAGAAGCAATAAAGCCACTTGGTACAGAATATGTAGAAGTAGCTCGCAAGGGATTTGAACAAAGATGGTTTGATGTAATGCCAAATGAAGGAAAAAGATCAGGTGCTTATTCATCAGGATCTTACGATACTCAACCATACATTTTACTAAACCATACAAATACCATTGGTGATGTATTTACTATTGCCCATGAGCTTGGCCACTCTATGCACTCATATTATACAAGAAGTAACCAGCCATATATTTACGGTTCATACTCAATATTTCTTGCAGAAATAGCATCAACAACCAACGAGCTTTTACTGCTTGACTACATGCTAAAAAATAGCCAAAGTGAAGAAGAAACTGCTTACTTACTAAATTATTTTGTAAACCAATTTAAATCAACAGTATTTAGACAAACTATGTTTGCAGAATTTGAACATGAAGTAAATAAATTAGTTGCTAAAGGAGAGCCTATCCCAGCTGCAAAACTTGATCAAATTTACGGTGACCTAAACCGCGATTACTTTGGTAAAGATATAGAAGTAGACGAATACATTTCAACAGAATGGGCAAGAATTCCACACTTTTATATGTTCTACTATGTATTCCAATATGCAACAGGTTTTATGTCAGCAGTAGCTTTAAGTCAAAAAATCTTAAAAGGAACAGATGAAGATAGAAAAGCTTATCTAGACTATCTAAAAGCTGGTGAAAGCGAATATCCAATTGATGTTCTTAAAAAAGCTGGAGTTGATATGACAAATAAAGATGCTATGCAAAAGGCTATGGATGTAGCACGTGAAGCTTTAGAAGATTTAAGAAAAGCAATATTATAATAGAAAAAAGCAGTAGAATTTAACCTACTGCTTTTTATTTTATCTATTTTCCATTATTTGAGTTATTTCATCTGGGTTTATACCAACCATAGCCTCTCCTAAGTTTTTGCTTACTTCTAGTAAAACTTTAGGGTCGTCATAGTTTTCAACAGCCTTTACTATGGCCTTAGCTCTTTTTGCTGGATCTCCTGATTTAAAAATACCACTTCCTACAAAAACTCCCTCAGCTCCAAGCTGTCTCATAAGGGCAGCATCAGCAGGAGTAGCAACTCCACCAGCTGAGAAATTTAAAACTGGAAGTTTTTTATTTTCTTTTACATAAACTAATAGGTCATAGTCTACACCCAAGTCTTTTGCCTTGGTGTAAAGTTGGTCATCTCTAAGTGACGCTACTTCTGCTATTTGTGTTTGAATTGTCCTAAGGTGTCTTACAGCTTGAACTACATCTCCTGTTCCAGCCTCACCTTTTGTTCTAATCATAGCAGCACCTTCTTTTATTCTCCTTAAAGCCTCTGATAAGTTACGAGCTCCACATACAAAAGGTATATCAAATTTAGTTTTATCTATATGGTTAAAGTCATCTGCAGGTGTTAATACCTCAGACTCATCTATATAATCAACTCCAAGTGCTTCTAGAATTTGGGCCTCTACAAAGTGACCTATACGTACCTTTGCCATAACTGGGATTGATACAGCTTCTTGGATTTTGCTAATCATTTCTGGATCGCTCATTCTAGAAACTCCACCCGCAGCTCTAATATCTGCTGGTACTCTTTCAAGGGCCATTACAGCAACAGCTCCCGCATCTTGGGCTATTTTTGCTTGCTCAACATTTATAACATCCATGATTACACCGGACTTAAGTTGCGTATTTATTGATTCAAAAGTCATGATTGCCTCCTATATTAATTACATATAAGTATAGCATAATAATCTTAAATGCAAAGAATACTAGCTATTCAAGTACTTATTTTTATTATTCTATCATATTAATCCTATACATTTTATAATTTTTCAAAAATATTTGTATTAATTAAAAAATAAAATTTGCCCCTTACAGAAAATTTAGCAAAACATTTATTAACCAATGCCGCCAAATATTATTCCAAGGACTAGGGCAAGTAAACTTAGAGCGCAGTAAACATATTTGCCAAGGGGGAAAAACCATTTACCCAAAGCTTTTTTGCGACCCTTATTTACTTCTCCGATAGCCATATTTTTATCTAAAACCCAGAAAAACATTATCCCAGCTAGTAGGGCTCCCAAAGGAGCTATTACTATAGAAACAATATCCATCCATGGGCCAACTATCCCTTGGATAAAAATAGCGGCTAGTATTCCTAGTATATTTATAATAAAGGCTGCTTTTTTACGGCTTAGGCCAAAACTTTCTTGGGCATAGGCCACTGGAGCTTCATAAAGGTTAATTATAGATGAAAATCCAGCAAATAAAATAGCTAAGTAAAAAATAATCATTAAGATTTTACCAGCCTCTATTTGATTAAAGACATTTACTAGGTAGATAAACATAAGCCCAGGACCACCCTCAGTAAGGTCAGCCTTACCAATGGCCATGGCAGGTATGATTACAAAACTTGCAAGGATTGCAGATAAGCTATCAAAAAAAGCAATATTTTTTGCAGAAGATGGGATATCCTCATTTTTTGGTAAATATGCCCCATAGATTACAGAGCCATTGCCCGCAATAGATAGGGAGAAAAAGGCTTGGCCAAAGGCAAAGACCCACAATTTTATATCAGCTAATTTTGCTGTATCCAGATTAAAAATATACCTATAGCCAGCTGCTGAATTTGGATTCGTGCCTAGGTATATGGCAAGACCAAGTAATAATATAAATAAAATAGGCATCAAAACCTTATTGGCTCTTTCAATACCCTTGGCTATACCAAAGGACATAATAACCATACAAAAAATCCCGGCTACTAATATCCAAAAATTATTGGAAAAGCTTGCAGCAGTATTTTCAAAAGTCATAGCTATAGATGAAAAATCATTGCCTAAAGTAGACAATTCTCCACTTATGGCTAGATAATTGTATTTAAAAATCCACCCCATAACAGCTGTATAGCCTATAGCTAGGGCAAGAGAGCCTAGAACAGGGATCAAACCCAATCTTTTTCCTATATTTTCATTTCCCTTTTGTTTTGTAGCAAAACCAAAGGCATGAACAGGTCCAGAGCCTGTTAGTCTGCCCAGGGCAAATTCTTCTATAACTCCCGTGGAAGCAATTAAGATTACAAAAAGAAAATATGGGATTAAAAAGCTCATCCCACCCCAAATAGAAACCATAACAGGAAAGCGCCAAATATTTCCCATACCTACAGCAGATCCTATAGAGGCTAGGGTAAAGCCCAATTTACCCGAAAATCCATCCTTATTTATTAAATCTTTATTTTCTATACTCATAATATTCCTATCTTTCTTAAATGGTATTATATCAAATTAAATATAAAATATTAATGACTTATGTAAAAATTTCTTTACATAAAGGGGGTTTTTGTTTAGCACAGTATCTACCGGGTAGATAATTAATGGCTAGCCAAGACAAAATTTTAAACTAATATTGAAGATAAAAAAGGAAAGGAAGCATCATGAAAAAAATTACAAAAACAATCGGAAAAGCAAACTTATTCTTAGCATCTTTAGCATTAGGAATTGGTTTGGTATTGCCAACTCAAACAGCCCATGCAGCTAGGTATGATAAAAAATGCATAGTTGGTGTATCAGGGGGGATTATTGAAGGAGGCACCACAGGTGGATTAGCTGGTACCGCAGTTGCAGGAGTTCCAGGAACAATTGTTGGAACACTAGGTGGAGGTATCGGTGGTGGAGCCAAAGCTTTTGGCGACTACTGTGATGATTAATTAACTATAAATATTAAAATACTAAATAAAATTAAAAGGATTGTTTAATATTGGGCAATCCTTTTTTATTTTGGTTTCATATAAATATATAGAATAAAAATATTTTCTTACTACTATGTATAAAAATTTAGGAGAATAATATGATAAATTTTGCCCATAGAGGCTTTAAAGGTAAATACCCGGAAAATACCATGCTAGCTTTTAAAAAAGCTGTAGAGGCTGGAGCTAATGGTATAGAATTTGATGTTCACTTATCGAAGGATAATGAAATAATAATAATTCATGATGAAATATTAGATCGAACGACGGACGGCGTGGGCTTGGTTTGTGAAAAAACACTTAAAGAATTAGAAAATCTAAATGCTTCAAAAATATATCCAGCTTGTGATATCCAAAAAATCCCAACCCTTAGAGAATATTTTGAATTTGCTAAGGATAAAGAAATCATTACAAACATAGAACTTAAAAATTCAATTATCGAATATAAGAATCTGGAAGAAAAAGTTTATGCATTAATAACAGAATATGATTTGGAAAATAAAATTATTATTTCATCCTTTAACCATAACTCCCTAGTAAGATTTAAAAAGCTAGCTCCTGAAATTAAATGCGGGGTTTTAGAATCATCAAGACTTTATAAGCCATGGGATTACGTAAAAAATTTAGGAATGGAATACTTTCATCCTATGAATTTTACTATAAATAAAGAGATAGCAAAAAAATTTTCCGAAAATAATATTGGCTTAAATATTTGGTTTGGCAAAGCGGACTATGACTATGAGGAATACTTATCTTGTAAGCCAACAGGTCTTATAACAGATTATCCTGATAAAGTAAAAGAATTTCTAAACTAAGATAGATAAGGTATGTTTTATTAACCATTTGTAAAATTTATATAAATTTATAATATCGCTTAATTACAAATAAATTACAAAAATTTAAATGTATATGTAAAACATATTTAAAAAAATCCTTTTTACATCAACAGCTAACTTAAAAGAACTTATGCCATTAGCTGAAGAAAATGGCTTTGACCTAGATGTTTCATTCGTACCAGGTAACAAACATTATGCTGTACCAACAGGTGGATGTAATATTGTAATGCTTAGTGGACTTGATAAAGAAAAACAAGAAGCTACTTGGAAATTCCTTAAATTTATGACTGCAACAGAGCAAAACGTATTTGCTTCAGAATATACTGGTTACCTACCAACAAGATATTCTTCAATTGAAAGCGATAAAATCAAAAAACTTCACCAAGAAACTCCACAATATAAGGTTGCCTTTGACCAACTTGAATATGCACAGGCAAGACCAATTGCAAAGGGCTGGCCAGAAATGGAAAAAATGCTTTATGAAGGTGTAACAAATACTACAACCCAAGGTGCAGATGTAGATCAAGTTTATGACAACCTTCAAAATCAAGCTCAATCAATCTTATCATTTTAGTTAGGATAAAAAGATGGCAAGCGTAAAATTAGAAAACGTATATAAAAAATATGACGGCAATGAAAAGTATTCTGTTGAGGATGTATCCATATACATCCCTGACGGAGCTTTTGCTGTTTTTGTAGGTCCCTCAGGATGTGGTAAGTCTACAACTCTTCGTATGATAGCAGGACTTAAAGATATTACCGATGGAAATATTTATATAGGAGATAGACTAGTAAATAATGTAGCTCCTGGTGATAGAAAAGTTGCAATGGTTTTTCAAAACTATGCCCTTTACCCTACAATGACCGTTCGCGAAAATATAGAATTTAGACTTATAAATAACAAAGTACCAAAAGCAGAAAGAGATAGACTTATCAGTGAGATTAGTCAAATAGTTTCTTTAGATGAATATATGGGTAGACGTCCATCCAATCTTTCAGGTGGTCAAAGGCAAAGGGTGGCTCTAGCTCGTGCAATGGTTAAAAAACCAGATATATTTATCCTAGATGAACCATTAAGTAACCTAGATGCAAAGCTTAGAGTCCAAATGAGAACTGAGCTAAAGAAAATTCACGAAAGACTGGGTACAACCTTTATCTATGTAACCCACGATCAAGTAGAGGCTATGAGTATGGGAACTCAAATTATTGTAATGAGTGATGGTCATGTCATGCAAGATTCAAAACCTAGCGATATTTATAATAATCCGGCCAATGTATTTACAGCAAAATTTATTGGGTCCCCACCTATGAATATCATTAAACTAGATGAAAGTACTAAAAAATACTACGAACCAGAAGATAAAAATATAAAATATGTGGGCTTTAGACCTGAAGATGCAAAAATTGTAGAAAATCCTAGCAGCCAAGAATCGTTATATTTTCTTTCAAAAGTAGTAAATGTAGAGCCTCTAGGGTCAGAAACCATTTATACTTTAGAAAATAACCTAGGTTCTTTTCAAGTAAAATCTTACGAAAAAGAAATTATCAATAAAGATGAAGTTATCATAGAAGTAAAAAAAGAAGACTTAAAACATTTTGATGGTAACCAAAAGCTTTTAAATTTAAGTAAAAACTTAACAGATAAGCAGCCAGAAGATCTTAACAAAGAAGGGGGAGTAGAGTTTGAACGTAGCAATCAAGAAAAAGCAACCGACACAAAAACCTATAGCCCAAACTAAAACTAAGGCAAGTCCTTATTTAATGATAACCCCTGCTATGCTTGTTTTTGTATTATTCTCCTTTATTCCTATTTTGTACATGATATACCTTTCTTTTCATGACTGGAATTTCATATCACCAGATATGAATTTTGTGGGAGTAAATAATTTTAAGCATCTTTTAGGCGATCCTAGATTTGCTCAGACTATGAGAAATACTTTCCTTTATACAATTCTAACTGTAGCAGGTTTTATAATCTTGGGCCTATTAATTGCCCTAGCTTTAAATAAAAATACTAAAATTCACTCCTTTATGCAAAGTGTAGTTTTTGCTCCTCATATCATCTCCCTAGTATCTATATCTATGCTTTGGTTATGGTTAATGGACTATGATTATGGTCTTTTTAATTATCTGCTAGGCAAAATTGGTGTAGGTCCTGTTAGTTTTCTTACAAATCCAGATATAGTTATGTATTCTCTAGCAGCAGTAAGCATTTGGAAGGGTGTAGGATATTATTCTTTAATATTTTTATCAGGTCTTCAAGCTATACCTGATGATATTTACGAAGCAGCAGCCTTAGATAATACTCCTTGGCATAGAAAACTTTTTAAAATTACTTTGCCAATGCTTTCGCCTACTATATTTTTTATAGGCATTACAAGTATTATAGCAAGTTTTAAAGTTTTTGAAACTATTAGTATTATGACCCAAGGTGGGCCGATGAATGCTTCAAATACTTTAGTTTATTATATTTATGAAACAGGATTTAAGTTCTTTAACATGGGACTTTCATCAGCAGCAGGAGTAATTTTATTTGTTGTAATAGCAATTCTTACTTTTATCTACTTTAAGCTGATGGCTAAGAAAGTTTACTACAATTAAGGAGAATTTATGAGACAAGAAAGTATTTTAAGAAAAATATTAAGAATTATAGCTTTGATACTGGTTTCAGTTATTTTCCTAGGACCGTTTTTATGGAGGGTATTTACTTCCTTTAAGCCCTTGGCTGAAGCTTTAAAACTGCCACCAACTTTCTTACCAGAAACTTGGGTACCACAAAATTATGTAGATGCTTGGAATTCTGGACCATTTTTACATTATACAAAAAACTCTATCATTGTAACTTTATCAGTGGTGGCTTTGCAATTATTAACAATCATTCCAGCAAGCTATGCTTTTGCTAAGATGGACTTTAAGGGCAAAAATATATTATTTTCACTGATACTTGTAACTATGATGATCCCTGCTCAGTTAATATTTTTGCCAGTATACCTTATGTTTTCTAAAGCAAACTTAATTAATACCTACTGGTCCCTTATATTGCCATGGGCAAGTTCAGCTTTTGGAATTTTCTTGCTACGTCAGAGATTTATGCAAGTTCCAGATGAGATTATAGAAGCAGCCGTCCTAGATAACACACCAACTTGGAAGATAATATTTAAAATTATGCTACCACAAGCTCGTGGTACGGTAATCACCATTGCCCTTTTAAACTTTATTGGTACATGGAATGATTACTTTTGGCCTTTAGTTATGACAAGTAATGATGATGTAAGAACTCTACCTTTAGGAGTTTCTATGCTTAAGTCAACCTTAGATGGCATCCATTGGAATACAGTAATGGCAGGAAATGTTATTTTGATATTACCAATTGTAATTATCTATATCTTTGCTCAAAGAGAGATTATTAAAGCCTTTACCTATAGCGGAATCAAATAGGAGATATTATGAACAATACACCACTTATAATTATTTCACTAGATGCTCTTGGATACTGTGATGAAGAAATTTATACAAAGCTACCATTTTTATCAAAGATGATAGAAAAAGGTACGTGGATAAGAAGGTTAGAATCAGTATATCCAACCCTAACCTATGCTATCCACTCATCTATAGTCACAGGTAGGTATCCAATAGAGCATGGAGTGGATAACAACCTTTTAGTTCAACCTGAAAGAGAAGTAATGGATTGGTACTGGGATCATAGTTATATATCAGGAGATACTATTTTTAGAAACGCCCACCAAAAAGGATACACCATATCAGCTTTTTCTTGGCCTGTTTCAGGAGATCTAGATATAGAATATAATGTGCCAGAAGTATGGACCTATGAAGAAAAAGATTTTAATGAACATGTAAAAGAAAAAGGAAGTTCAGACTTTGTAGAAGAACTTTATACTAAACTTGGAAAATATCATAGAGATGATAGCCAAAAGAAAAAAGATGAATGGATGGCCAATGCTTTAGCTTATACCTTCGAAAAATACCAACCAGACATTACCTTTCTTCATCTAATAGATGTGGACCATCAAAAACATGTTGTAGGTCCCAATCATTTTGCAACAAAAGATGCTATAAAAGAGCTAGATGATAGGCTTAGCCGTATGTTTGAAAAGATAAGTCAAACAAAAGATCTAGACGATATAAATATTATGCTCCTAAGTGACCATTCTCAAATCGATACTGCCTACCCTATCAGGCTAAACAAAGTTTTAGCAGATATGAAACTTGTAAATGTAAATGAAAATGGAACGGTAAAAGAAGATTGGCAAGCATACTTTCTAACCTGTGGAGGATCAACAGCCCTTTATACCAAATATAATAATCCAGCCATGGCAAATGAAATAAAAGAAAAGATTGTAAATCTAGACTTAGAAGGTATAGACAGAATCTTTGATAAAGAAGAAATAGAAAAAATAGGAGCAAGTGATAGAGCCAAACTTTGGATTGAAGCAAAAGAAGGTTATGTATTTGATGCAGATGCCAGAGACTTTGTGATAAGCAGAGATGAGCTAGCAGGCCCAAGAGGCAACCACGGATTTTTACCAACCAAAGAAAAAAATCTAGCTATAGCAATTTTTGCAGGTCCTGATTTTAAAGAAAATAAAATCATCGAAAATGAAAAAATAGTAGACATCGCTCCTACAATCGATAAAATTTATAACTTAAATATGAAAGATATGAGCGGTAGTATCATAGAAGATAGTTTAAAATAAAATATTAGTTTTCTTATATTAGACTGGCTTAGGAAGTATTAACTAAGTCAGTTTTTCATTCAAAAGTTTCCTAACTTATAGAAGGACATAAAAAATCTACTAAAAAAATAAACTAAAGCTTGACATAAATTAAAATCCCTAGTATTATTAATATCACCACTTAGAAAGAGTGTCAAAAATTAATTTGACAAATATTCTTAGAGGGTGTAATATATAAAAATACCGCACAAGCTATAAAAGTAATTTATAGCGAAAATTTAAAAATATTTGAAAAAGTATTTGACAAAGATTTTTAAATGTGGTATTATATATCTTGTCGTTGAGAAACGGCAACATGAACCAGATAAGTTAAGTCTTATCTACAAATAAATAGAAATTAAACTTAATCAATTAATTTGAGTAACCTTAAAACAATGATTTTGTTCTTAATATAAGAACAGGATAAAATAAATCACGCATTGATTAAAAGATCAGTGTAAATGAAAAAGAGCTTGAATCAAAAAGCTTTTATGAACTAAACTTAAAACTACTATTAATCAATATAGTAGTATAAATATTTTTCATGAGAGTTTGATCCTGGCTCAGGATTAACGCTGGCGGCGTGCATAACAC